>ERZ779932.8-NODE-8-length-127890-cov-2.318958_pt1 | contig 127890 bp, 127 predicted proteins | sample MGYA00511064_ERZ779932 | MGnify/ENA primary metagenome ERZ779932 (study PRJEB29588, sample SAMEA1966821) | human gut metagenome | biome: human gut; feature: human-associated habitat; material: faeces | place: Denmark | collected 2008/2010 ...
GCTCCTAATTCTAATAATTTCTTTAGACGATTATTGCGATTAATAATTCTTCTATATAAATCATTTAAGTCAGAAGTAGCAAATCTACCACCATCTAATTGAATCATTGGTCGTAAATCTGGAGGAATTACAGGTAATGCTGTAAGTACCATCCATTCAGGGCGATTGCCTGATTCTTTGAAAGCAACTAAGCAGTCTAAACGTTTTACTAAACGAACACGTTTTTGACCAGTAGCGCCATCTAATTCTTTTCTTAAATCTTCTATTTCTTTATCTAAGTCTACTTCTTTAAGTAGTTCTTGGATAGCTTCAGCACCCATTCCTACTTTGAAGGCATTACCATATTTTTCATAGTAAGCACGATATTCTTTATCAGATAAAGTTTGTTTTTTCTCTAAAGGTACTTGACCTGGGTCAATTACAACATAAGATACAAAGTATAATACTTCTTCTAAGTCTCTTGGAGACATATCAAGTACTAAGCTCATCTTAGATGGTACACCTTTAAAGAACCAAATGTGAGAACATGGTGCTGCAAGTTCAATGTGTCCCATACGTTCACGACGTACTTTAGATGAAGTTACTTCTACACCACAACGATCACAAATAACATTTTTATATCTTAATCTCTTGTATTTACCGCAAGAACATTCAAAATCCTTAGTTGGTCCGAATATTTTTTCACAAAATAAGCCGTCTCTTTCGGGTTTTTGAGTACGATAGTTAATGGTCTCAGGCTTTTTAACCTCACCATAAGACCATTCCCTAATCTTTTCAGGGGAAGCAATAGATATTTTGATACCTCTAAAATTATTTACATCCATCATATAAGATCTTCCTCCTCTTCATTAACGTCGCCAGGAAATTCTAAGTCGTCAAGATCATCATAATCTTCATCCTCTTCTTCATCCTCATAAGTATCATCTTCTTGAGGTTCTAAAGATTCTTCCTCTTTCTTTTCTGGTTCATTATTAGTTAATTCTTCTATTTTTAGTGAATCAGCATCTTCTTCATCTTGTTCCATATCTTTTAAGCTTACTAATTCATTCTTTTCATTTTCGATTTGAACATCTAGACCTAAAGCTTGGAATTCTTTAATTAATACTCTAAATGATTCCGGGATTCCTGCTTGATCAATTGGTTTACCTTTTACTAAGGCTTCATAAACTTTAACACGACCAACGATGTCATCCGATTTAACAGTCATGATTTCTTGAAGAACATGAGCAGCACCATAAGCATATAGAGCCCAAACTTCCATTTCTCCGAATCTTTGACCACCAAATTGAGCTTTACCACCTAATGGTTGTTGTGTAACCATTGAGTAAGGTCCAGTACTTCTAGCATGTAGTTTATCATCTACCATGTGGTGTAGTTTAACCATGTACATAACACCAACAGAAACTCTATTTTCGAAAGGTTCTCCAGTACGGCCATTGTATAGAACTACTTTACCATCATGATCCATACCGGCTTCTTCCATTTGTTCATAAATTTCTTGTTGAGAAGCACCATCGAATACTGGAGTAGCATATTTAACGCCTAGTTTTTTACCAGCCATACCTAAGTGTAATTCTAGAATTTGACCGATATTCATACGTGATGGAACACCTTGTGGATTAAGTATGATATCAACTGGTTTACCATCAGCTGTATAAGGCATATCTTCTTCTGGTAATATTAGGGAAATAACACCTTTGTTACCATGTCGTCCAGACATTTTATCTCCGACTTGAATCTTACGTTTTTGAATAATATAAACACGAACGATTTTTGAAACACCAGCAGGTAGTTCATCAGAGTTTTCTTTAGTATAAACTTTAACGTCATGAACAATTCCACCAGCACCATGCTCTACTCTTAGGGAAGTATCTCTAACTTCACGAGTTTTTTCACCAAAGATAGCATGTAATAGTTTTTCTTCCGCAGTAAGTTCTTGAACACCTTTTGGTGTAACTTTTCCAACTAAGATATCGCCATCTTTAACTTCGGTACCGATTCTAACGATACCATTAGAATCTAAGTTCTTACGAGCATCTTCACCAACATTTGGAATATCTCTAGTAATTTCTTCTGGTCCAAGTTTAGTATCACGACATTCAATATCATAATGTTCGATATGTAGTGATGTATAAACATCATCTTTAACTAATCTTTCGTTTAAGACAACAGCATCTTCATAGTTATAACCATTACATGTCATAAACGCTACTGTCATATTTTTACCAAGGGCTAATTCTCCGTTTTGAGTTGATGGTCCATCAGCAATTACTTCACCACGATGTACCTTCTCACCTTCTTTAACAATTGGTCTTTGATTAATAGTAGTAGATGCATTACTTCTTTCAAAGTCGGCTAAGTAATAAGTATCTTTGCCTTTAGCATTTTTAACGATAATTTTACGTGAATCAGCGTATTCAACTACCCCATCAGCTTTAGCAACAATTGTAGATCCTGAGTCACGAGCAGCAATATATTCAACACCAGTACCAACGATTGGAGATTCACAAGTAATTAATGGTACAGCTTGACGTTGCATGTTAGCACCCATTAATGCTCTGTGGGCATCATCGTGTTCTAGGAATGGAATACAGCTTGTTGTAATTGCTACAATTTGACTTGGAGCAACATCAACATAGTTAACTAGTTCTTTCTTAACCATAACGGTTTCACCGTTTAGACGTGCTAATACTTGGTCATCTAAAATAACATTATCATCAGACAAAGTAACTGTTGCAGAACCAATATAGTAATCAGCTTCTTCATCAGCGGTCATGTATTCAACTTCATCAGTTACTTTGCAATCAACAACTTTACGATATGGAGTCATAATAAATCCATAATCATTTATCTTAGCATAAGATGCAATTGATGTAATAAGACCGATATTTTGGCCTTCTGGTGATTCGATTGGACAAATTCTACCATAATGACTTGAGTTAACGTCACGAACATCCATACCAGCACGGTCTCTAGCAAGTCCACCTGGCCCTAAAGATGATAAACGTCTCTTATCTGTTAGTTCGGCAATTGGGTTAACTTGGTCCATGAATTTAGAAAGTTGTGATGAGCCAAAGAATTCTTTTAAGGCTGCTGTTACAGGACGAATGTTAATTAAAGTTTTTGGTGTAACTGTCTCAAGTTCTTGAGTAGTCATTCTTTCTCTAATTACACGTTCCATACGTGACATACCAACGTTGAATTGTTTTTGAACTAATTCTCCTACTTGTCTAACACGACGATTAGCTAAGTGATCGATTTCATCATCGGAACCAATATTATCATGTAAGTTTAAGTAATAAGAAATTGATGCATAAATATCAGAAATTGTTAATCTTCTAATATCGATTGATTGATCATTACCAATGATTTCAATAACTTTAGAATCATCTTTCTTATCATAAACTTTAACTGTTTGAACTTTGTTATATTCATCTAATTCTTCATTGATAGTTACTTCTTTAACGTTGTAACCAGCAGCAAAGATTGGTCTTAATTGTTCTAAAATTTCTTTAGTAATTAAAGTACCATCGCTTACAATAACATTACCATTTTCATCTTTAATATCTTCAGCAATTGTGCATCCTAGTAATCTATCTAAGACATTTAACTTACGATTAAATTTATAACGTCCAACTTTAGCTAAATCGTATCTAAATTTATCGAAGAATCTTGTGATAAGTTGGTTCTTAGCACTATCTAGGGTTGCTGGTTCACCTGGTCTTAATTTTTCATAAATTTCAATTAAAGCTTCATCCGTATTCTTAGTACTATCTTTTTCTAAAGTATTTTTGATGTATTGGTTATCACCAAATAATTCTAAAATATCTTCATCGTTAGAAAGTCCTAATGCTCTTAGGAATGTTGTAATTGGAACTTTTCTTGTACGATCAATTCTAACATATAGAATATCTCTTGCATCTAATTCGTATTCTAACCAAGTACCACGGTTTGGAATTACTTCTGATGAGATAATACGGCGACCATTTTTATCTATTTCTTTTTTATAATAGATAGATGGACTACGTACTAATTGTGAAACGATAACTCTTTCAGCACCGTTAATGATAAATGTTCCAGCATCTGTCATCATTGGAATGTCGCCTAAGAATATTTCTTGTTCCTTAACTTCTCCCGTTTCATGGATAAAAACTCTTGCTCCTACTTTTAGTGGTGCTGCATAGTTTACCATACGTTCTTTAGATTCTTTAATAGAATATCTTGGCTCATCAAAATAATAATCACCAAATTCCAAAGAAATATTACCAGTAAAGCTCTCTACTGGGAATAGTTCTTCAAAAGTTTCTTTAATTCCTTCATCTAAGAACCATTGGTAGGATTTTTTTTGTATTTCTAATAAATCTGTCAACTCTAAGGTGTTCTTAATTTTTGAGAACGTTCTTCGTTCTGCATGGTCACCAAATTTTTTTGTTTTGTATGCCATTTTCTATTCACCCCAACCTTTAAAATATTTTTTAATGCTTTATTTTTGTAAGTCTACTTACAGGTAGCCTTCATGATATAGAATCCTTTATCTTTTTCTAGTATCTCTACTACGTAGCCTTGGGATTCTAAATCCTTGATTGCACTTTTGGCTCCTTGATTTTTTCTAATAACAAACCACAATGAGCACCCTGGTAAGAGATGTCTCATCGCATCAAATAGTATTTTATTTACTACTTTTTTCCCAGCCCTTATGGGAGGATTTGTTATTATTAAATCATATTTTTTATTAACGCTATCTAAAGCGTCACTATAAAAGGCAAATGCATCCACCTTATTGTTTTTAATATTTTGGGTTGCTAGATGTAAGCAACGATTATTTACATCAACCATATCAACGTGGCTGTGTAATAGTTTGGATAGTGATATGCCAATAAAGCCATAACCACATCCGACATCTAATATATTTAAATTATCATTGTTAGTATTTTTTAATATGGAATTTACTAGTACGATACTTCCATAATCAATTTCGTCTTTCGAAAAAACACCATTATCACTGAGAAATGAAAAAGGAACACCTTTTACTTTGTATTTAATAGTGCGTAACTCGCTTCTTAAATTTTCATTATTAGTAAAATAGTGTTCCAAAAAATCACCCGTGTCTTTCTTTAAGGCAAATATATCTAAATTATAATATAAAGTTTTCGTAAATGCAAGAGTTTTTTTCATGATTTTGGAGTTTTATGATTAATTTGTGATAATGTCTTAAGTAATGACTTGTGAAAATGTCTCAATGTAAAAATGCGTTTTTTATTTGACGTGTTTTTAAGTGCTCTTCTCTTTAATTTTTAGTACAATTTTATAACATACGAAAAAAGAGAATCAATTAAGACTCTCTTAGCATTCTAATTGGTAGCGACGGGGAGATTCGAACTCTCGACCTGCCGGGTATGAACCGGATGCTCTAGCCAGCTGAGCTACATCGCCATGTTTATAATGCTTCTAATTTTCTTTCGAAGCAATATAAATATATCATACTTTATTTAGTTTGACAACCACTTTTTTAATTTAATTTTCGTTTAGCACTTTTTTCATCTAGAATATAATTAGAAATTTCTGGTAATCTTTCATTACTTATATAGCAATGTTCTAATAAGTAGTCTAATGTTTCAGTTTGAGTTTTATCCGTATCATAATACCCTTCCATAACATTAATGTTTTCTAATTTGTAATTAAGTCCTAAATCATAAGTTGCGTCAACCCAAGCACCAGAAGTATAATCAATATTTCCAAAGCTTATATTTAATTTATTGCACGATAGGAATGGATTACCTACTAGTTTAATGCTAAGACTAGAATTTATACCATTGCCACGGCAGAAGATTAGCTTTTCAAAGAAGTGTTCACAAGTTTTTAAGAATACTTCATGTTTTTTAGCTAAATTATAGTATCCTCTTAAGACATATTTAGAAATATCATCAACTTTTTTATTATAAGATTTATCTTGATTAAAGAGATAAGCTTCAATATTACCATCTTTTTCTTCAATAATAAAGTTCTTATATTCATCGTTATCAGTAATACCTTTTACGTTATATAATGCCATAAATAAAGTGTTTTCTTCAAAAGAAATAAAATTTTCATAAAAAGCATAGTTAAGTTTTGGCATCGTAGCATAATCAGCCATAAAATCTAGATATAGTTTATTAAAAGTATCCATAACCTCTTTTAAAGATACACAGTTAGTATAATCTAGAACGATGTTTTCTTCTTTATTAAATTCATTAGTATTTTTAACAGTATTGGTTGCATAAGTATTAAATGTTTGAATAAAATTTTGCATAATAATCCCCCTTTGGTCTTAATATAATATCATAAAATTTTCTATTTGCAACATTTTATTGCTTTTTATTTACTAAGTAGACACTTTTTAGACATAAATTATTTTTTTATAATGAAAAAACAAGCTGTGTGCTTGTTTAAATTAGATTAAAGGTTTAAGCCATTATTATTAGTTTGAGTGTTCTCATTATTTTGAGAGGTTAATGTTTCACTTGGATTAGAAATAGCTGTTACTTCGTTAGGAATTACAAAGATAGGTGCATCTTCTTCTTTAGGCTCTAATGTTTGAACAGGATCTTTTTTATTTAAGAAAGTACTTGGAGATTCTGGTGCTCCAGGAATAGGGTCAGGCATTACAGGCTCTTTTGGAGTAACATTATTTCCTAAGTTTAACATTGCTTTAATGTCTTCTGGTACAGGTGCAACTTCAACTACTTTAGCTTTATCGTCTAATGATTCATCTTTTGGATTTTTTAAGGAAGATTTTGTAATACTGTTATCTTCACTGATTACTTCTTCATCAGGCTTAATATCAACGATACCATTATCTACTGGATTAGTATCAGAAACTTGGACATCAGTTATACCCCAGTCTTCAGCTGTAAACTTTGGGGCTTCCGGTTCTTGATTCAAAGAATTATCATCTAGTAAAGGCTTACTTGGTACTGGGTTAGTTATTCCATTATCAATATTATCTAGTTTTTGTTCTTCTAAAGAAGAATTTAAGCCAAGTGGATCAAATAGTTGTTGCATAGTAGCATCATTTACTTTAGGCTGTTCTACCACTGATTCTGGTTTTTTAGCACTTTCAGTAGTATTAAATGGTTTTTCTGGTATTTGAGGTTTTAAAGTGGTATCTTCACTAGGTAGAAAAATTGGCTCACCTACTGGTTCATGTAGCGAGGTATTAACACTTTCAAAGCCAATACTGATAGGTTTATCTTCAGTATTTTCCTCTACATCAGCAGTTATTTTAATATCATCTACTTTAATACTATCTAATAGTTTTTCAATTATATCCTTTTTATTTTCAATACTTAGATAGGTATCATTAAGTTCTTCGTTACCCTTCTTTTCCATATTAGATAAAGCCTCTAATAAACTTTGATAAGATTTAATTTTATTATCTAGGAATTCTAAATATTTTTGAATATAGTTTTGATAGCTATCTAATGTTTTATAGTCAGCAATAGTAGCAGTTAGTTCACCTTGGTTAATAAATCTTTTATACATTAATTTGCGATATAATTTATCAATAGCGTCTTTATAAGAATTTAAATATTTTTTAATAGTTTGATTATCCGTATCACTTTGGAAAGTTTTAGAACTTAATCTAGTATAAAGATTAGAGGTTTTTTCTAAGTAAGTAATAGTATTTTCATCAATAGTAGTTTGAAATAGGGACTCCCAAGTTTCTTTATTAAAAGGAATATCTAACATACCATTTTGTTCTAACTCTGTATAAATAAATTTTTTACTATCATTATTATTAGTTACATAATTTAAAATACTTTGATAATCTAGTAAAATACCATTGGCATTATATATCATTGGAGACATTTTTTCTAAGATGATGGTATCTCCTTTATAATAAGGATAGTCTTTCATAAGAGTATAGATATCAGTTGTAGAAATAACATTTGGTTCTTTGACTTTAGCTATTAAAGATTTAAGTTCTTCTAAGTAGGTTTCTAATTGAGGTTTGAATTTTTCAGATATGTCTTGGCATTTTAGTTTTAGTTCACTATAGTCATTTGTTAATTGGATATAGTTTTTCTTTATGGGTGATACTTGAACCATACTAATTAAATATTTACGATAGTTTTCTTCACTTTGATAGATTAAAATACCGATTTTTCTTTGTAGTTCTTCGATTTCTTCTTTTAAAGATTCGATCTCTTCTTTTAGAGATTGGCTATTCGAATTAATATATGCCTTATGAAGATGGGCGTCTTGTTCTAAGATGTTTTTAATATGAGTACGACATTCTAGTACTTCTTTGCACATAGCGTCGCTCATTTTAGCGTTTTCATAGACAACACGGTTTTCGATATCTTTGATTCGTTTTTGATAACTATCTAACTTTTCTTGGGATTCTTTATCAAGACTACTAGTATGTTCTAAATGATATAATTGTTCTTCTAAGTTTTTTAGTTCATTACCTTTTTCTTCTAGGGCATATTCTAGTTCTTCTTGTTCTAACTTTTTAGCGCTAGCTACTTCTTCACTACTTGCTCTTTGAATTTTAGATACGGCAGCATTACTTAGTAGTTCTCTTATAGCAATATATTTTTTAGCCATTTTATTTTTTTGACACCATAGTTTATCTATTTCGCTTTGAAGGACTTTAGCTTGTTCTAGTAAATCATTTATTTCTTCTTGGGTGGCACTAGTTTTTTTAGCAAATTCAATTGATTTTAAAATTATATTTAATTCGTTTTGTTTTCTTTCAATTTCATCTAAAATAGTATCGTAGTTTCCACGGCATAATTTTTGATAATCGCTTATTGCGTTACTTAATTCTTCTTTATTCATATAATTCTCCTAGTTTATTCACACTATCTATTAATGCTTGTAGTTCACTTAAGTCAATGCCATCAAATAAGGCATTTATTTCTTCTTCACTTAAGGTTAGTAGTTTATCGATCATTATATAAGCCTCCTTTATTATCAATTACTATTATCTTATAATTTGTGAAAAATTTCAAGTCGTATTCATAATATTTAATTCAAAGAAAAAAGAAGAATTAATCTTCTTAATCATAAGTACTAGTTATACCGAAATATCCTTCAATTGATAGCCAGTCCCCATTATTATATAGTTTGGTTGCTAGGTCTTCACCAACATATCTAAAATGCCATGATTCATATTTGTAACCGGTTTCTTCTTCTCTACCTTTAGGAAATCTTATGGTAAAACCATATTTGTAGGCATTTTGGGAAAGCCATTTGGCTTCAGCAGTGTATTGAAATGAATCGTTGATAGTATTTAAGTCGAAGGCTAGACCTGTTTGGTGATCACTATGACCTGGACGTGATGAATATCTATCAGCACCTTCGACGCCATCTCTTTTAACATAGTTATTATAGACACGTTTTTGGGTAGCGTATGACCTGAATCCACTGGAAATATAGATATTTAAACCATCAAGTTTGGCAGCAGCTTGCATTTTATTGAAAGCGTTTTGGGTTTCTTTGGTTAGACCATTGCCATAGTTTTCTGGTAAAGCATAAGTTTTGTTAGCAATTAGGATGCCTTCGATATAAGTAGCCCCGTTTATTATTTTGCCATTAAAACCTTTAGATGTAGTAAATGTTTTATTGGCTGTTTCATTAGTTTTATTATCACTACTAATTTGAGTATTATTTTTACTACTGGAAGTATTGGAGTTATCTTTAGGTTTATTAGTACTTGGAGTTTCTTCTTTAGAAGTACTTTCTTCTTTAACTATTAATCTAAATTTTTTTGTTACTTCTTTATTAGAGTCAGTAGCAACGTATTCTAACTCGTAAGTTCCAGGTTTATTTAAGTCATAGTCTCCTCTAATGGTAACTTTGACATCTTTGTTCTTACTATTTTTAGCAGTAACACTACTTAAAAGGTTAATATTACTATTTGGGGTAGTAACTATTTCATCTTGGGAGGTGATGGTTATTTCGTTTTTAAATATTTTATCTTTATTAGCTAATAAGATAATTCCTAGGATTAAGATTAGTAATATTATTAATACTCTAAGTTTTTTATTTTTTCTAACTTTTTTATTCATGGTTAACCTCCCGACATCTTTCATCTAAATCTTTGATTAAATTATCGATATCAACCTCATTAGTTGTTCTAACGCCACTAGCAAATTTATGACCTCCACCATGGTACTTAGCGGCAATATCGTTAATAACGACATTACGACTTCTTATGTTTACTTTGTACATGGTGCTTTTTTGATCATAAGTTATGAATGTCCAGACTTTAATTTCTTTAATATAGTTAAAGTTATTAATCATGTTACTAGCAGTTGAAGAGTCAACACCGAAGTTTTTGATATCGTCAGTGGTTATTTTAATATAGGCAAAACCATTTTCGGTTGTAATTAAGTTTTGGGCTAAGTAGCCTTGGAATCTAATTTCGTTTAGGGGGCGTTCATATAATCTAACATAAAGATTAGTAAAATCAAGATTAGTTTTTTCAATAATTTGATTAACTATCTTGAAGGTTTTAGCCGTTGTATATTGAAGTAAGAATCTATCACTATCACTAACAATACCTAAGAAGATATTTTCAGCAACTTCTTTAGTTAGTTTAAGCCTGGTATTTAGTACAAGCTCCCCTATTAGCTGGGCAACGGAACAAGATGTAGTATCAACAAGTTCAGTATCGCCCATTTTATCTTCGTAAGGGTGATGATCAATTTTAATTACTTCGTTATATTTGCTAAATGTTATACCATCGATTCTAGAAATATTTGGAACATCTAAAACGATAAGTAAAGGATTATCTAACTCTTCTTCATTGATTTTATCTAAGGTGCCAAAACTTTTGAAACGAGAGACACTCATTCCTACAGCATAGACATTCTTAGAGGGAAAAGTTGCCTTAATGGTATCCCTTAAGGCAATTTGGCTACATACAGCATCAGGGTCCGGTCCAATATGACGGGCGATAACGATAGTATTATATTTTTTGATTTTCTTATATATTTTTTTTATTACAGGATTAATCACACTATAACTCTTTCTATTTTTTACTATTTAATATTGTCTTGAATTAATTTGTATGTATCGGTTGCAATCATTACTTCTTCGTCAGTTGGGATTACATAGATTGGAACAGTTGAGTTAGAAGCTGATATTAAGCCTTCTTTACCAAAGCGCATTTCTTCATTTAAATCACGATTGATTCTAAAGCCAAGTGGCGTTAATCTATCGATAATCATACGTCTTACGTGAGCGGAGTTTTCACCTACACCTGCTGTGAAGCATAAGCAATCACAACCACCTAGTTCAACGTAGTATTTAGCAATATAACTAACTACAGAGTTAACGAATAAGTGGTGAGCCATGATAGCACGATGATCACGGATAGATATTTTAGCTTCGATATCTCTAAAGTCACTAGAAATACCACTTAAACCATACATACCACTCTTTTTATTTAATTCAGTATCGATTTCGTCAATCGTCATACCGGTTTGTTTCATCATATAAGGAATGATACTATAATCAATATCACCACAACGAGAACCCATAACGATTCCGGCATTTGGCGTAAAGCCCATTGATGTATCAATACATTTGCCATCACGAACAGCAGAGATTGAGCCACCGCCACCTAAGTGACAAACGATAACATTGCAATATTTACGGTCTAGAATATCGCAAGCTTTTTGGGATACATATTTATGGCTTAGTCCATGGAAACCATATTTTCTAACACCATATTTGGTATACCATTCATATGGAACAGCATAAAGATAACTGTCTTCGTCCATTGTTTGATGGAAGGCTGTATCAAAGCATCCAACTTGAACGGCATTAGGAATAGCTTTTCTAAAAGCCTCAACACCCATAATATTAGCGGGATTATGTAAAGGCGCTAAAGGGATTAATTCTTTAACCGTTTTAATTACATCGTCATCAATGATTACGGATTTATTATATTTATCTCCACCATGAACTAGACGATGACCAACACCTTTGATTTCATCTAAAGATTCAATAACCTTATTTTCAACTAATTCTTTAAGTAAGATTTTAACAGCGACGCTGTGATTTTTTAAATCAGCCTCTTTTTTTAACTTTTCTCCATTTATTTTAATTGTATAAATACCATTATCGATACCTATTCTTTCAAATATACCGGAGATTAATACTTTTGCCTCTGGCATTTCATACATTTGAAATTTTAAGGAACTACTTCCTGCATTTACTGATAATATTTTCATTTTTCCACCTCTATTTACTATTATACTAGAAAGTGGTTAATTTTGCATTAAAAAATGAGCTAAAGTAAGCTCAAAGTTAGTATTTACTACGCATATTAAGGTATTCTTTAGTTGTATTGATACTAGGATGGGTTGCTAGTTTGGTATCGTCATAGATGGTTTCTTTGGTTGTTTCAAAGTTAAAACCATATTCGTTAAAGACATCCGCGTATCTTTTATCTTTATCACTTTTGAAAATAAAGTCTTTAGTTTTATAATAATTATTTTCTAATCTTCCCATAATATCACCATTAGTATTATGGTTAAATTGGGTTATTTTATACTAGAGAATATCTTGGTATTCGTTTTCTTGTTTATAGTTGATTTTAATTATTTCTTCGTTTTTAATAGCATTATAGATCATGTTTTTGTAATCGATTAGTTCTTCATATTCTAAGCATTTTTTGATTTCAGGATTGATTACTGGGTGTTTAGGAACGAAGATGGTGCAGCAATCTTCATATGGTAAGATGCTGGTTTCATAAGTATCGATTTTTCTAGCTAAGTCAATGATTTCTAGTTTATCAAAACACGCGACTGGTCTTATTACAGGAATATCGATTACTGAGTTTATGGCTCTCATGCTAGTTAGGGTTTGGCTGGCTACTTGCCCAATAGATTCGCCGTTAATGATGGCTTTTAGGTTGTTTCTACTACATAGGATGGCACTGATACGATACATCATACGACGCATAATTGTTATAAGATAGTCGTTAGGTATTTCTTTGTAGATAGTTTCTTCGATTTCCGTAAAGTTTATAACGTGCATTTTAATGCTGGCATTGTTATATAAAGCTAGTTTTCTGGCTAGTTCGATCACTTTGTTTTTAGCTTCTAAGCTAGTATGAGGAGGAGCTTCGAAGTAGACACATTCTAGTTTGATACCACGTTTCATGGCTAGGTATCCGGCTACTGGAGAGTCTATTCCCCCACTTAGCATTAATAGGCCTTTGCCTTGGACTCCAACGGGATAACCACCAAGTCCTGGTATTTGTTCAAAATAGATATAGGCTTTATTGCTTCTAATCTCAATATTTATGGTTACTTCGGGGTTATGAACATCAACAGTTACATCTTTGTTTTTTAATACTACGCCACCATAATGCTTAGAGATTTCAATACTAGTACCCGGATATTTTTTATAACTCCTTTTAGTTTCAACTTTAAAAGTTTTAAAGGCTTTATCTTGGATAAGGCTAATTAAAGTTTCTTCAATATCTTTTGGGTCATTGCTAGTTTCATAAGCGATAGTAATTTCATGGATACCAAATACTTTTTGAAGTTTTTCTAAGCATTTATCAAACTTTGTTGTTTCAACAAACATTCTTGATTTATCGAAAGTTATGGTAGTATCTAGTCCTTCTAAGATTTTACTAACGTTCTTTTTTAGTTGGCTCAAAAAGAAGTTAATGTTGTCTTTTTTAGTTGTTAGTTCACCATATTTTATTATAATTAGTTTTTTCATATGTTCCTCATTTCTTGTTTTTCTATATTATCAAATTATTTTTTATTTAACAAGGTTTTATTTATTATTAGTGTAATTTAGTTTAAAAAACAAATAAGAGTTTTAACTTATTTGTAATTAGTATTGACGACCAAAGTAGATTTCGTATTTACTTGTTTTACCACAGACACAGCAGACATCACTCGTATTTTCTTTAATAATACAACGAGATTTCATACCGGTATCTTCTTTGATTTTATTTTCACAAGCTACATCACCACACCAGTTGATTTTGATAAATCCAGATTTATTCATGGCAATGTCTTTAAATTCATCATAGTTAGTGGCAGTATAAATCATGCTGTTGCGACGAGCCTTTGCTCTTTCATACATTTCATGTTGCATTTTATCCATGGTTTCATTAATGATATTAGCAATATCTTTTAAGTCATGAACTTGAATTTTTTCTAAAGTATCACGTCTTACAATAGTTGTGAATCCATTATCCAAATCACGACGGCCTAATTCGATTCTAATTGGGTAACCTTTAATTTCGGCTTCGGCAAATTTATAACCTGGAGTTTTATCAGTTAAATCAACTTTATAAGTAATACCCGCATTTGCTAAGGTTTCTTTTACTTGTTCTAATTCAGTATCAACTTTGCCTATTGGAATTATCATAACTTTGGTTGGTGCAATTTTAGGGGGTAATACTAATCCTCTATCATCACCATGAGTCATTATTAGACCACCTATCATTCTGGTTGTTGAACCCCATGAAGTTTGATATGGTGTTTTTAATTTATTATCTTTATCTAAGAATTCAATGCCAAAGGCTTTAGCAAAGTGCGTACCAAAGTAATGGCTGGTTCCATTTTGTAATGCTACTCCATCCCACATCATAGCTTCAATTGTATAAGTTTCTTCAGCACCAGCAAATTTTTCTTTATCGGTTTTTTTACCGACAATAACAGGCATTGCTAAATAATTTTTTTGGAAGTCTTCATATACTTTAAGCATTCTTAAGGTTTCGTTTTTAGCTTCTTCGGCAGTAGCGTGCATTGTATGTCCTTCTTGCCATAGGATTTCTCTACTTCTTAAGAATGGTCTCGTTGTTTTTTCCCATCTTACAATTGTACACCATTGGTTATAAAGAACTGGTAAATCACGATAAGATTTAATTATTTTTTTGAAATGGTCACAGAATAAGGTTTCACTAGTTGGTCTTACGCACATTCTTTCTTCTAGTTTTTCATTACCACCATATGTTACCCAAGCTACTTCAGGTGCAAAGCCTTCAACATGTTCTTTTTCAATGTTTAATAAAGATTCAGGAATAAACATAGGCATTTGAACGTTTTCATGACCTAATCTTTTAAATTCTTTATCTAAAATACTAACGATATTTTCCCATATGGCATAGGCATATGGTCTTATTATCATACTTCCTTTAACGTTAGAATAATCTACTAAATCAGCTTTTTTTACGATATCAGTATACCATTTAGCGAAATCGACTTCTCTATCAGTTATATCTTTTATATATGTTCCCATAAATTCAACTTCTTTCTTTGTCTTTTATAGTATACCAAACAATATTGATATTTTCTATAGAAAATTCTTATGTATTAAGAGCTTCTTTCATTTTATTTATTAGTATTTCTATAGTGACAGATATTTCTTCTTAGAAACATCAATTTTAAAAAGACTTAGTTTTTGTTGTAAGCCTTTCTAATCTTATCTAAAAGTTCATTATCAAATTTTTTACTTCTAATCATGGCAATCTCATATTTATAGGGAGGATATTTCTTTTCTTTAGCGTCGTCGGTATCGCCAATATAAGGAGTTTCTAAGATTTTAGGAATATTGTCTAATCTGGGATTATAGATAATATTACTTAGAGTATCAAAACCAATCGTACCAAAACCAATATTAGCGTGTCTATCTTTATGGGAATTAAAAGGATTTTTGCTGTCATTAACATGAACACATTTAATTCTTGGGATTCCTATTTTTTGATCAAAGTCGTCTAAGTATTTATCAAAGGATGTTAAGTCAATACCAGCATCATTAAGGTGACAAGTATCAATACATACTCCTAACTTAGTATTATCATTAACATTATTAATTAGATATGCTAATTCATCAGTGGTAATTCCTCTTTCATTGCCCTTCCCCGCCATGGTTTCTAGAAGAATAGTAACATCGTATTGATTATCTAGAATACTATTTAAGACAGTTATGATATTATCTAGACCTTCCTCTTTAGTAATATTAACACTTGAACCAGGATGTAAGACTAAGTATTTAACACCAAGAGAGGCACATCTAGATATTTCTTGTTTTAAAAAGTTAATGGCAAACTCTCTTTTTTCGGGGTCATTAGTAGCAGGATTAACGATATAAGGAGCATGACAGATAACATTATTTATATCAATTTTATTTTCTTGCATTATGGCCGTAGCTTGAAGGGTCAAGGTATCGTCAATATCCTTTCTTACAGTATTTTGGGGTGCTCCAGTATAGAACATAAAAGTATCGGCATTATAAGATACTGCCTCCGTAACAGATTGTAATAATTGTTTAGCTCCAAAGGATACATGGGAACCAATAATAAGCATAAAAAAACCTCTTTTCTAAAAGAGATTATATCATTTTAACACTTTAATTTCTAGCTCTAACTATTCTTAAAGTATAGCCCATTGGTCTTAAGACTCTTAAAACGGTACCTACTGAGGGCGAAATTACAGCCCTTTCGAACCTAACGATATTAGGTTGGGATATTCCCGATAGTTCTTCGAGTCTTCTTTGGGTAATGTTTTTGGCTTTTCTAATTTGGCCAATTTCTTTGATTAGATTTATTTCTTCTTGAGTCATTTCTTTTTTTCTTGCTTGCATTTTTCCACCTCAAGAAAATTATATCATGATTGATATCTCTAGTCAATTACTTTTTGTAAATTTTTAATGAATATCCCATGGCGTTTAAAATGCGTAAGGTAGTTGCTAAGGTTGCCGAGTGGTTAATATGTTCAAAACGGACAATATTAGGTTGAGATACTCCAGATTTTTCAGCTAATTCTCTTTGGGTTAGCTTTAATTCATTACGTAGTTTAATGATACTGCAGATTAGTTCAAATTCATCATCATTAATAGTTTCTTTATTTATATAATTTTTAACTGTCATAATATTCCTCTTCTCTAGATATTCTATCATATATTTAATAAGAAAAAAAGCATGATATCACGCTTTTTTAAAATTGAACTTTAACGTTTTGTCTTTCTTCTTCGTTTACTTCAAAGAAAGCTTGAGCTTTAAACTTAAACATACTTGCTACGATATTTGAAGGGAACATCTCAATTTTGTTATTGTATTTCATAACGATATCATTATAAAATTGTCTAGCATAAGATATTTTGTCTTCAGTAGAAGTTAGTTCACTTTGTAGTTGTTTAAAGTTTTCATTAGCTTTTAATTCTGGATAAGCCTCACTTAACGCAAATAATTTAGTAATAGCTTGAGTTAATTCACCATCAGCTTTCATTTGAGCTTCTGGAGTACTAGCTGCAAGATAAGTATTTCTAGCTTTTACTACAGCTTCTAAGGTGTCGCTTTCATGTTTAGCATATCCTTTTACTGTTTCTACTAAGTTTGGTATCAAATCAAATCTTCTTTTTAATTGAACGTCAATTTGAGCCCATTGGTCTTTTACTTTATTTCTTAGTCCAACTAAAGTATTGTAAGTGTTAATAACAAATAATACGATAATAGCGACTACAGCAATAAGAATAATAATCCACATATACATTCCTCCTATATTTAAATTTTATCATAGTTTGGTCTAAATTAAAACTTTTATTTGTGATATTTATTAAGATACGCAAGAATTTTATTATTTTTTAAAATAAACTCTGGCATTAGGAAATAGTTTAAAGTATTAAAAGATACTTTTAAAGTTTCGTTTGCTACTGTTCCTAAGTTAAAGATATTAAATTCATTATTAATGGCATACTTAATACCTTGATAATATAAATAATAAGTTATATCGAACTGCGGAAATGCTTTATTAGACAAAGTAAGATAAGATGTTACAGCATTATTAGTTTTTAATAAGATAGTAGCACCTAGGTTTATTACTTTACCTTCGGTAGATTGTTCTCCTTTTAAATTAGATATTTTAGTTTCTAAAGATACTATTTTAGTAAGATTTTTTTTACTTGAAGTATCATTATTTATTAAGGTATTTTCTTCTTTTAAGACAGATATTTCTTCTTCTAAGTTAGATATATATTTAGGATAAGAGAATTTAGTTAAGAATATTTCTATTTTATCTAGGGGTTTTAAGGTTTCATATAACTTAGTTAGATAATCTAGAGACATATCGATATCACTTTCTTTAATGATGTCATATAGATTATCAATATTATTTAAAGTTATGGGAATAGTTTCTAGAGAATATTTATTACATTCATTGATTTTATTTAATGCTTGCTGTGAGATGTTTCTTAAGAAGGTATCTAGAGAGATATTAGTTTTTAGATAAGAATGTTCTTTAATCTCGCTAGGTATTTTCTTGGCTTTTAAATTTTCTAACGTCGAGATTATATTATCATTATAAGGAATATATGGATTAAAGGATGTTTCTAGGACATTATGTTTTTTCATATATTTCTTTAAGTTAGTTAGAAAGAACTCTAGTATCTCTTTGTCTTGATAGTCAATTAAGATACCACCAGGACAAGTAAAGGTGCATTTTTTTAAGATAGCATCCTGTTCTATAAAGATGGCTCCAGCTAGAACTTTATTATTATCTTTAATGCCTAGGATGTGACAAGTGTGTCCTAGATTACTTTGAAATTCTAACCAGGATAAATCTTGATAAAAATTGGTTGGGCTAGTATTAGATAGCAATGTTTCATATTCTTTTTTAGTTAAATTTACAAACTTCATAAATTACCTCATAAGTATTATTATATAATATTCAAGTGGTTATGTTAATGAGTAAAGTAACGTCTTGACACAAAGAAACAAAAAAAAGACCTAGATATCTAGGTCAAGTAAAAACTAGTTTTCAGTATTTGTAGTTTCTTCTTTAGCATTTTTATTTAAAACATCTTTGCCTTTGTAGAACCCACATGCCATACATGCACGATGAGGTTGGATAGTAGCACCACATTTAGGACATGTAGTTAATGCTCCAACTTCTTTTTTTAAGTGAGTACGACGCATTCTTTTTTTAGTTTTACTTGTTCTTCTAAATGGAACTGCCATATTTTCACTCCTTCCCTTCATCAAGTAGAGTTCTAAAGCACTCTAATCTTGGATCATCTTTTTTGGAAAATTCATCATATAGTTCCCAACCATCACCTTTGGTTTTATTAGGTTTATCAGTTTTAGTTACTCGAATGGGAACTTCCAATACAATATTTTGCCATAAAACTTCTTCTAGGTCAAGACTATTTTGCATATTTGTACGTAAATTTTCTTCTATTTGTTTGTCTTCGTCTAATATTTCAGTGATATGAGTATTAAATGGATAATCGATAAGTTCGGTCGTATTAGCATCGACTAATTTCATGATACCAGATATATCACCGTCAAAGATAACTTCTTTGGTAATATTATAATAAATACGGCCTACAACATGACAATCGTTTAACTCCTTAATCGTTGTGTGTTTTAAGTAATCGGGACCAAAAGAGATATGTTGGTCAATTTCAATTCCTCGTTCACTAATTTTATTTAGGTCAAATCGCATCATAATTAAGTCCTTTCTAGTAGCTAGATTATATCGCAAGTTTCTTATTTTGACAATCGCTTAGTTAAGGTTTGTGGTTTTTTTATGCTATCTTGAATAGCAAGATTATTTAAATAATTAATGGTATCATCACTACTCCATTTACCAAGTTTAATATTATTGATTAAAATACAAATATTTTCTTTACTCATCTTTTTAATTATATCTTGATTCATGAACTCATAGTTTTTCTTATTTAAATAGAATAAAGTATCTAATTTACCTAACATATAGTATTCCCAGTTAAGATTGATATTATCTACTTTACTTCTTAGATCATAAAAGAATAATTGATAGTCCTTAGTATAGAAAAGGATTGGATAGCAAGTGTTAGCCATAGAGGTTAGTTCTTCTTTTAAGAAAGATTGAAGTTTTAATATGTCTGTACGATATCTAAGTTCAGCATTAGTAGCTTTATTATTATAAAATACTTTCTTATACTCTTTTAAAAAATGAATATATAACTCCACTATTTTGGCTATTCTTTTGATATATTTAGTGTCAATATCCGGGTTATCAAGCATATATTTTTGTAATTCATTATCTAAATGAGTCCATGATTTTATAGGTTTATCTAAGCAAGTGTTTTTCGGGGACTCTTCATCATTATTATTTAATTTCATTATTTTCTCCTCATTGCTTATAATTTTAGCACTTTTTTCACCATTAGTCAAATTCACTTGCATTATTTAAGAGATTAGGTATAATTATCTTGGATGTGATTACATGAATATTATTGGTTTAGTAGCAGAATATAATCCGTTACATAATGGGCATATTTATCAAATTAAGAAGATTAAGGAGATGTTCCCTGACTCAGTTATTGTGTTGGTTTTAAACGGATATTTTTTAGAGCGGGGCGAGATTTCTTTTTTAAGTAAGGAAGATAAGGTTAGATATGCTTTGGATAATGGTATTGATATAGTTTTAGAGTTACCGGTGGTGTTTGGATGCCAAGCGGCGGATGTTTTTAGTTATCAAAGTATTTATCTTCTTAATAAGCTTAATATTGATACACTAGTGTTTGGTAGTGAATCTGGGGATATTAAAACTATTAGGAAAATTGGGGTAATGCAGCAAGATAGTGGGTATAATAAACTTGTAAAAGATTATTTAAATAAGGGGTTAAATTATCCAACGGCTATGGCTAGGGCTTTGGATATTGATTTTGAGTTTAATCCCAATGATTTACTAGGGATATCTTACTTAAAGGCGATTGATAAGATAAATCCAAGGATTAAAGCCGTTACTATTAAAAGGACTAGTTCTTACCATGATTTAGAGAGTAATAGTAATATTATAAGTGCTTCAAATATTAGAAATAAGTTTTTAAATAATGTTGATGTTTCCCCATATACACCCTACTTTGCTAGGATGATTAACCCTAATATGAATGAGTATTTTAAGTTATTGAAGAGTAAGATTCTAACAGATACGAAGTTAGATAGTTATTTAGATGTAACAGAGGGATTAGATTATCGTTTAAAGAAAGTTATAAGGGAATGTAATTCGTTAGATGAATTAATTAATAAGTTAAAGAGTAAGAGGTATACTTATAATAAGATTAGTAGAACTTTAGTGCATATATTACTTGGTATAACACCTGAAGTTAATAAGTATGATAGTTATTTAAAAGTTTTAGGGTTTTCTAAGGAAGGAAGTAATTATTTAAAGAAACTTGATATAGATTTTAATTTATATAAGCATCATTCTTTATATAAGTATGAATTAAATAGTAGTATGATATATGATTTAATTAATAATACAGATACTTATAGTTATGAATCTAAAAATAAGCCGGTCATTAAAGACTAGCTTATTTTTTATCTTTTTAAATTATTTTTTTCTTTATTAGCCATATAATATGTGTATGTTTCCTTAAAGTATTCATCAATTACTCCATTAACGGCATTTGTCATTTGGTCTAAAGCTACGTCATTGGCTTTAAGAAATTTTGAAAGTTTTTCATGAACCAGACTATCAATTATTTTCATATTTTCTTCATCTACACTATATTCATTTATAAACTTAATTCTAGCATTATTATATGCATTTCTAACTTCATCGTCAAAGTCTAGTAAATTAACAATATACTTCCAAGATAATAATCTTTCTTTCCCTAATTCAACGAAATCTTCAAAATTACTACATGATTTAGCTTCAGCGGTTAATTCTTCTGCTGCAATTTTATCAAATTCGTTTGCATAAGCTAAATCAAAATTGTCTTCTTGAATACTGCTTATTGTATAGTATACATTTCTACTAACAGTATGAGCCTGTTCTTTTAAAGTATGTATGCCTAAATCTTTGTTTAACGCTTTTTCCATAGTAGAAATCGCCGTAATAGTCGATTCTAAAATTTGATCAATATTGTCATACTGTCTTTTATATTCATTAACTTCGTCAAGATGTCTTTTTATAAACTCATCTAATCTTACTAAAAAATTATTTTTATATTTTTTTGCAGGCAAATTAGATTTAATAAGGTTATGAAGTTCAGTTAATTTTTCATGTCTTTGACCCATAAGGTTAAAAGAGATATTTACATAATATTTACTTGTCTTTTCATTAATATCGAAATCACCTTTCTCATCAGTAAGTGGTGTTGATGATACATCCTTTACGTTTTTTAAAATTTCAAAATATGGATTATTATTCATTTTCCATTCCCTCTACTTTCTAATTAAATAATATCGTATTCTTGTATAAAATTCAACTGTTTTCTTTCAAAGCTAAGAAATTATCCTAGTTTGCCATTAAAGAATAGCTTATTTTTTATCTTTTTAAATTGTTATTGTTATCTTCTAAGTTAGTTATATAGTCGATATAAACATCGTTAAAAGCTTTATTAATCATAACGCGACTAATTTTAGTTGAGGCTTCATAAGAAGTTAGTTTTTGATTTTTGATATAAGCAGATAATTTTTTATGAACTCTACTGTCAAGTGCTCTCATAGTTTCTTCAGTTTCGCCATAATCATTAATAAACTTAGTTCTAACCCTGTTATATTCTTCTTTATATTTATCATTTAAGTTTAAGAAAACAATAAAATTGTGATTAATTACATATGCAGCCCAGCGAGAAAGACTAGTAAAGTTAAAGGCACTTTCTTCACCCATTTGATATTCAAAGAAATCACTGCATAAATTAAGTTCTAAGGTTAATTCTTCAATATAAAGCTTATCTATTTGACTTTTTAAAAATGGTCTAAATTTGGCTTCACAATTTTTCATAGCAGGAATGTAAGCATCAATATTAGAAGAATAAGTACTTTTAGTTTTATCAGCTAAATTAAGATATTGTTTAATAGCTCTATCTAATCTTGTAAGAAAATTATTGGCAAATTTTCTAGTTGATAGTTGATATGTAATAAAATCATGTAGTGTTTTTAAAGCTTTATAGTCTTCTTCAATTCTTTGAAGTCTTTTATTTCTTATATATTCATTAGTAGCAGAGTAATAATTGTTTTGACTGTTATTATAAGTATAAGATTGTTTAGTCTCATTATATGTATCATTAGCGTTGCTGTAAGTATCCTCAGTTTGAGCATATTTTTGTTTTAAAATTTCTTCATAAGCAACATTTATTTGTTTCATTTTTTCAGCAGCTTCAGCAGTTTAATTAATATCGGGATGGTATTGCATTGCTAGTTCACGATATTTCTTTTTTATTTCTTCTAAAGAAGCATTCTTAGATACTCCTAAAATTTCATATGGATTATTATACATTATTCATTTCCTATTTAATTGCCACATATCATAGTGCAAAGTTTCATAAAAGTCAAATTGCATACAAAAAAGCTAGGAGATTATCCTAGCTTATCATTAACAATATTATAGATTTCTTCATGGATATCTAAGATATCACGAAGTTTATCACCATTAACACATTTAATTATTTGGTGATTATTCATACTAGCGAGTTCTAAATAAGCTTCTTCACTAGTTTTTAAGTAACTTAGGGAAGATTCATGCTCATCAGTACCAATGCGTCCTCTTTTTAATTCAACTACTTTTTTATAGGGCATATGAAGTAAGATGGTTAAATCAGGTTTTGGTAACTCTAGTAAGTTATATTCTAGAGTTTCTAACCATTTATATAGTTTTAATCTTTCTTCTTTATCTGCTATTTTACAACCTTGGTGAGCCATGTTAGATTCGACATAGCGGTCGATTATTAAGTCATAGCCGTCACGTAGGTATTCTTCAATAGTTGTTAAGTTATATCTTCTATCAGCAGCGTAATAAAGGGCCGCTACTTTAGGATCAACGTTTACTGCTCCTTCACTAAACCAACAAGGAGTTATATAATCCTTACCTAGGTATGGACCACCAACTATTTTACCAGTGGGTGTTTCATACATAGGAAATCTAAGACGTTCAACTTTCTTACCTTCTCTTTTTAGTCTTTGAACTAAAAGGGAGGTTTGGGTTTCTTTACCGGAACAATCAGTTCCTTCAATTACAATAATTTTACCGCGCATAAATCCTCCTTTACTAGCTCTAGTTTATCATAAAAGAGATTAATTGTATACATTTGTACTTAAGTTACATGTCAAGTATACTGGCTATTTTTTGTTTTATCTTAGTAATATCTTCTAAGTTAATTACTTCTTTTAAGATAGTTTGTTTTTGTAAGAGTTTTAGTTTTTCTTCGTATTCAGTTAGTTTTTCAGTTACGTTTTTAATCGCATTATGAACGGCAGTACGAGAAATGTCAAGGTTCTCTGCAATTTCTCCTAGAGAATAATCGTCTTGGTAATAGTATTTAAAGATTTCTTTTTCTCTTTTGGTTAGTAAAGATTCATATAAATCAAATAAATTATTAAGTTCTACTCTATCCATTAAAATAATCCCTCTATTTTCTTATTTTTATCAATTTTCATATTTAGATAAGCGGCATTTTTACTTAGGCCTGGCATGGTTAGGATGTTACCCATATAGACTATGATAAAGCCGGCTCCGTTAGATACTTTGATATCAGTTACGTTTATTTGGTAGTCCTTAGGGTATCCTAGAAGTTCTTTGTTATCACTAATTGACATGGGTGTTTTAGCAACGCAGATTGGCATCTTATCTAAGTTAAGGCTTTCTAAGAGTTTTATCTCTTCTAAGGCTTTATTAGTATATTTAACGGCGTTGGCATGATAGATGTTCTTAGCAAGACAAGCGATTTTTTCTTCAATAGATGCATTAACATCATATAATCTTTTAATCTTTTCTTTATGACATAGAGTTACTACTTTCTTAGCAAAATCTAGACTACCTTTAGAACCTTCTAGATAAGAATTATTAACAACAAATTCTAAAGCCTTAGATTGAACGAATGATTTAACTAAGTTTATTTCTTCTTCATAGTCAGTATTAAATTTATTTAGAACAACTAAGATATTAGATGTGTATTGTTTTAAGTTAGATATATGACATTCTAAGTTAGATAAGCCTTGTTTTAAAGAGTCTAAATCTAGATTAGTAAGAGATTCTTTCTTAACCCCACCATGATGTTTTAAACTACGAATAGTTACATTAAGAACGATTAGGGAAACATCTAGGTTACCTTCTTGGGCGGTAATATCGAGGAATTTTTCAGCTCCTAAATCAGCCCCAAAGCCAGCTTCAGTCACAACATATGAAGCATGGTTTAAAGCCATTTTGATTGAAGTAAGAGAAGAACAACCATGGGCGATATTGGCAAAAGGTCCACCATGGACTAAGGCAAGGTTTCCTTCGAGCGTTTGAACAGCATTGGGGTTAATGGCGTCTTTTAAGATAATAGCTAAGGCATCAGTTGCGTGCAAGTCTTGAACATAGATTGGTTTATCTAAGTCATTAAAACCAACAATCATTTTGGATAGTCTGTTTTTTAAATCTTCAAAGTCTTTACTTAGGCATAAAACAGCCATAATAGGAGAAGCCACACTGATTTGGAAGTGGTCTTCTCTTTCATAACTAGAATTAATAGTAATATTACGCAGAGCCCGGTCGTTGATATCTAGACATCTTGTAAAAGTTACTTTTTCAATATTTAATTCATTACCTTGAAAGATGTGATTATCGATAATAGCGCAAAGTAAGTTATTGGCACATGTTATGGCATGAATATCGCCAGTAAAATGAAGGTTTATGTCTTCCATTGGGATAATTTGGGAGTGGCCAACGCCAGTCGCACCACCTTTTAGGCCAAAGACTGGACCTAAGGAAGGTTCTCTTAAAACAGAAATAGTCTTCTTACCTAGGGCATTTAAGCCATCACATAACCCAATGGAAATAGTAGTTTTTCCTTCGCCATATGGTGTGGGATTAATACTGGTCACTAAGATTAAATCACCTTCTTGGTTTGTGGGATTATCCTTAGTAATTTTAGCCATATAAGGCCCATAGTTATAGATACTATCTTTAGTAAAGCCATAGGTTTCTAAGATATCATTAATTGGTTTAGGAGTAATATTTCTAGCAATTTCAATATCAGTCATTACATCATATCCTTAAATAAACCATAAATATAAGATTCAATATCAAATGGTTTTAAGTCGTTAATACCCTCGCCTAAGCCGATAAATTTTACAGGTATTTTGACATCTTCTTTGATGGCTAAGACAATACCACCTTTAGCAGTACCATCTAACTTAGTTAGAACGATACCAGTTATGTTAGTAATTTCTTTAAAGCTTTTAGCTTGCATAATACCATTTTGACCGGTTGTTGCATCAATTACTAATAGTGTCTCATGAGGAGCATTAGGTATTATCTTAGCAATAACTTTATTCATTTTTTCTAATTCTTTCATTAGATTAACTTTGTTTTGTAAACGACCAGCCGTATCAATTAGAACGATATCAGCAGCCTCTTTCTTAGCCATTTCTAACCCGTCATATATAACGCCAGCGGGGTCAGTATTTTCTTTACCATAGAATACCGAGTTTGTACGGTCAGCCCAAACTTTAAGTTGTTCAACAGCACCCGCTCTAAAAGTATCTGCCGCAATTAGCATAACTTTCTTACCCTCTTCATTATATTTATTAGCAAGCTTACCTATTGTAGTAGTCTTTCCTACGCCATTAACCCCAACCATTAAAATTACAGTAGGTCCAGATTCAGCCATCTTAATCTTATCAGTTAGAGATTCACCCTCGACATAGATAATAAATAATTCATCAATTATGACTTCATTTAAAGTCTTAGTATCAGTAATGTGTTCACTTTTAACACGAGATTTTAACCTATCCATAAAATTCATTACAGTATTAACCCCAATATCAGCCATGATAAGAAGTTGCTCTAATTCTTCAAAGTATTCATCATCAATTTTAGTATATTTTATACCCAGTAAGTTAAGTTTAGAAACAAATTCTTTTCTTGTTTTTTCTAGCCCTTTTTCATATAAAGTAGTATCTTCTTTTTTAGTTTCATTATTTTTATTAAATATATTTTTAAATTTATCAAATATTCCCATATTTTCCTCCTATATAATAGAGTTTTAAACCCTAGCCTCATAGTAATATATGTTTTTGGCATTGTCAAGAAGAACTTGTGGCAAAAGAAAAAACTAGGTTGTCCTAGTCATCTTCACCGATTGAATATTGAGGAAGAGTATTAGAGTGCCCACCTGCTAAGAATTCAGTTAATAGTTTCTTATCAGTTTCATTAATACTACCATCACCATTAACATCAGCATTTTTTAAAGCTTGGCTAGATAATTCAGATATTCCTTCTAAGTACCTTCTTAATAAGGTTAAGTCTTTAACATCAACTTCGCCATCTTCATTAATATCACCATACCAAACGTAATCGGTAACAGGAAATGTAATATCTATTCCCATTGCTATTCTAGTCATATACTCTAAATCAATGGCATTTACTTTACCATCGGCATTTAAATCAAAGTTTTTAAAAGCTTGACAATTTAAATCAGATATCCCAGCTAAGTAGCGTCTTAATATTACTCTATCCATCATAGTAACACTGCCATCTAAATCGCCATCCCCATACTTAGTAACATTATATTTGGAACAGGCATTAGTACTAGATGAATCAGTGCTTGCTGTATCATTACTTATTTGATTCTTAGTATCGGTAGCGTTGCAAGCATAATCATCAACATAACTTTTTAATTCATCCGTACCGCTATCTTCATCAACATAACGATAAACTGTTACGGTAGCATTTTTATCACAAATGTTTTTAGTGTCAGTAAAAGCGCCTGCTTCAATTAGTTCATTTACGGTTATTTCATTATCTTTAGTTATACAACTACTGGTATTATCACCATCGACCATAAAACCTTCATTACATTTAGTTAACTTAATATTATTTTGCTTATAATAAGTTATAGCCGCCTCTTTTAAATTAGTAACCGCAATCGCGCCAGCTTTCTTCTTAGCATTATTAATCATTGCTGTGGCACTAAAAGAGGCAATCGTAATTAAAACTCCTAAAATAACAACAGTTGCTAAAAGCTCAACTAAAGTAAAACCCTTCTTATTCATATTATCACTCCTCTAGGTTAATTTTAGCACACTATAGACAAAAAAGAAATTATTTGTTATAATACTACTTGAATTTGTGTTATAGAGATTTAACTATAACAATAATAACTTTATATATTTATTTAATTTATGATTAGAAATATTAACAGACATTATTGTGGTTACTTTTCTATTTTTTACTTAAGAAAGAAGGATATTTATGAAAAATAATGAAGATGCTACGTACATAGTGGCATTGGGCGGCTTAGGTGAAGTCGGTAAAAATATGTATGCATTTACACACAAAGATGAAATATATATTATTGATGCAGGAGTTATGTTTCCAGAAAGTGATTTACTGGGGGTTGACTATGTAATTCAAGATACTACTTATTTAAAACAAAATGAAGATAAGATAAAAGGTCTTATTATTACTCATGGGCATGAGGATCATATTGGAGGAATATCATTTTTATTACAAAGTGTTAATATTCCAATGATTTATGCTCCTAAGATTGCGGTTGATTTAATTAATAAGAAGTTAGTTGATCGTAATATTGGTTATAAGAATATTGAAGTAATTAATGAAGATTCTATTGTTAAATCAAAGTATTTTAATATTGAATTTGTTCGTACTACACACTCTATTCCGGATAGTTATGCTATTGTACTTCATACGCCAAATGGAACGATATTTGAAACAGGAGACTTTAAGTTTGATTTAACACCAATTGGGCCGATGGCTGATTTACATAAGATGGCACGTATTGGTTCAGAGGGTGTAAGACTTTTAATGAGTGATTCAACTAACTCTCTTAGTGAAGGTTTTTCTAAGTCCGAATCAGCAGTAGATGGGGCATTAACTGATATTATTAGCAATCATAATGGACGTGTTATTATTGCAACCTTTGCGTCAAATATTTTTAGAATTAAACATATAGTTGAATCTTGTCAACATAATAATCGTAAGATAATTACTTTTGGCCGTTCGATGGAAAATGCCATTGAAATTGCGTTAAATAATAATTTAATTACTGATAAATCAATATTTATTGAAGCTAATCAAGCTAAAGATATGAAACATAATGAAGTATGTATTTTATGTACGGGAACTCAAGGGGAGCCTTTAGCGGCGCTATCACGTATTGCTAATGGTACACATAAACAAATATCTCTTTTACCAGATGATTTAGTAGTATTCTCTTCAAGTCCTATTCCGGGTAATGCTTCTAGTATTAATAATGTAATTAATAAGTTGTATTTAAAGGGTGTTAAAGTATTTACGAATACGGATTTAGCAGATGTTCATACTTCTGGTCATGCTAAGCAAGAAGAACAAAAATTAATGTTAAGGTTAATTCAACCGGAATATTTTATGCCAATGCATGGTGAGTATCGTATGTTAAAGCAACATGCTGATACAGGGGCATTATGTGGAGTAAAAAAAGAAAATTGCTTTATTTTACAAAATGGTGAATCTTTGGTAATGGATAAAGATGGCATTAGAAAAGGTCCTGTTGTTACAGCGGGAGATGTTTATGTTGATGGTTCACGTATTGGAGATATTGGCTCAGTAGTTATTAAAGATCGTAAGTTAATGAGTCGTGATGGTATTTTAGTTACTATTTTAAATATTAATCCTATGACTAAGAAGTTACTATTAAAACCTAATGTTACTACGAGAGGATTTGTTTTAGTTAATGAGAATACAGAGTTAATTCAAGCTATTGAAAAGAAGATATTTGATGTAACTATTCATTATTTAAATAATAATAATTATAACTATGTAGATTTAAGAAATACAATTATTTTAGAACTTCATCCTTTTATCAATAATTTAACTGGTCGTAGACCTATTATCTTACCAGTTATTATGGAAATTAATAATAAGTAAGTATTATAAAACTGATAGATTGTTTTGATCTATCAGTTTTTGTTATTCTATGAATGTTATTCTAGCATAACCATTGCCTTTTTTGGCGCAGTTTTCGGTTGGTGTTTCTTCGGCACATGTTGTAGATATGGTTTTAGTGCTTTCTTCACTAGATTCTTCACAGTTATAGCAATACATTGCTTTATTGGTTAATAGAGAATTACCTATATAGCTAGAACCTCCAGCACCAGCATCGTTACTATAGTCTCCATTGGTAACATTAGCGAAGCCACCATAGTAGCCACCACCACCGCCACCATTTCCTTCTGATCCAAAGCCCCCGGGAGTGGTTTTAACAACACCATCTTGACCTTTGCCAAATGCATAGCCCGATGTTTGAGTAGCAGCCATACTATTACCACCCCAAGAAAAACTATCTTCTTTTCTTTGAAAACTTTTTTGGCTTTTAAATCCCCCAGCACTGCCAGCATTTCCAGAATATCCTCCGCCGCCTCCGCCGCCTCCGGAAACAATTAAAATACTCTCTTTATTGTTTTCATAATTTTTTAATTGGCCATCTTTGATAAGGGTGCTTTGAATTGACGTAGCTCCACCGCCACCACCGCCAGAAATAATTGAAGAATTTATTCCTTTACCACCTGCTCCACCACCATTATATCCACCATTTGGTACCTCATCGATATTTAAATTGCCGGTTTCACCTTTACCACCTACTATAACGTATATAGTGTCTCCTGCTTCAAAGTTAGCAGTTCCAATCGAATAGCCGCCTAAACCTGCGTAATTATTATAATAATCGCCACCTTGTGCTCCCCATGTTTCTAATTTATATGTTCCAGTTTTGGGCGCAGTAAACACCTGTTCAGCACCTGTATAATCAAAATTAAATTGTGCTCTTTCTTTAAAAAACACACTGCATTTTATCTTTCTTGTGGCATTCTCTATTAATATTGCCCATTTGTCATTATCCCAAGTACCTGTGGCTCCATTATCACATAATATTTTGTCCACTTCATAACCAGCATCTTTACCAGGAATACTATCTGACCATTCCCCATTAATATAACTAGCAATAAAATAATCATTCTTAATAAAGGGCTCAACAGTTGTTTCATACATAGTCATTTCGTTGTTACTACTGAATTTTGAGTATGTAAAATAAATAATAGATATAGTAACTATTAAAAATAATAAAATAAATGTAGAATATTTGTAGACATTAGACTTATGTTGAGCCCACCAAAGTTTTCTATTTAAGTTCATTTAGATACACCACCTAACATAGTAATATTACTATGTTGGGTAAACGATACATTGTTATCTAACATAAAATATCCTTCTTCCTATTATGAACTTATAATTCATATCCTATAAAAATATTACCACAAAATAGGTATTTTGCCAATACTAAATGTTTAATAAAATACTACTTTAACTCTAACATTTTATTTAAGAAATTCTTACTTTTAAGGTATAAACCAGTATAGGTATCATAATACCTAGTAAGAAACATATTTATATCAAGTTTTACTTCATTACTTATATTAAGAGAAGTAATACTTGATATATCAACATATAAATATTTTCTTATCATTGTAATAGTTTTAGGGTTAACAATATATTCATTGTGATAACAATTCTTACAAATATAACCACTATCTTCAACACTTAAAGTTAAGATACTTTGTTTAGTACCACATATACTACAACTATCTAGATTAAGAGATACTCCTAGGTACTTTAAGTATTTTAGTTCTATAATATTAGTTAGTACTAAGGGGTCTAAATTAGCATTCATTTTTAATAAACCAGGTACTAAGATACGATAGATAGATAATTCATTATTATTTTTTAATACTTGATAAGTTAAATCACAAAGATAAGTTAGATAACCAATTAAGATAATATCACTTTTAAGGGTTGTTAAGTTATCTAAGATATCGATAGAGACGATAGTAGATAGTTTATTTTCTTTATAGATAATGTTAAATTTAGCATAGCTAAATTTAACAGCTTTATTACGCATAGTGCTTCTAATGTTTAGGGCATTTTTAGCAATGGCGCCAATTAGGCCATGTTCTAAAGTTAAAATTTGGAGAATCTTTGAGGATTCTCCAAACACTGTTTCATGTAATACTATACCATTTACTTCTTCATTCATATAATCACTTACATTTCTTTTTATATTCTAAGTAATCTTCAATTTTACCACTTTGTTTAAATTTATTCCAAGCTTCTAATTTATTCATATAATCATTCCTCTCATTATTATTATGAGAAGAATAATTATATTTTATTCAAAATCCATGAAACCAAGATTCTTTAAGTATGATTCTTTATCTCGCCAATCTTTAATACATTTAACATAGAGTTCTAAGAATACTTTTTTACCTAAAAGAGATTCCATATCTTTACGAGATTCCATACCTACTTTTTTAAGAAGTTCCCCATTTTTACCAATTATTATCTTTTTTAAAGATTCTCTATCAACAATAATTTCAACTACAACATTAATTATTTTACTGGTTTCATTATATTCAGTTGTAACACAAGTTAGGGAATGAGGTATCTCTTCTTCTAAATAGTTAAATAGTTTTTCTCTAACGTATTCACTTATCATGAAATATTTAGAGTTAGATGTTATAGTATCGTCATTAAAGTACTTAATATTATCAGTTAAATAGTTTTTAATAACATTAATTAAAGTATTAACGTTTTCCTTAGTTTTAGCACTTATAGGTACTATCTCACTAAATGAGTATAGATCTTTATATTCAACAATTCTTTTTAAAATATCATCTTTACTCATAGTATCTATTTTATTTAGTACTAAGATAGTAGGAATATCTTCACTTAAAGTACTTATAATGTACTTATCCCCTCTTCCTAACCCACTTTTAGCATCTACGACTAAGATTATCGCATCAACGTCTTTGGTTACGGAATTAGCTTGTTTATTTAAGACTTTACCTAGTTTATTCATAGGTTTAGCTATACCAGGAGTATCGACAAATATAATTTGTGTTTCGATATCGTTATAAACTCCTTGGATAATATTTCTCGTAGTTCCAGCTTTATCACTAGTAATAGCAATATGGGAATTAACGATTGCATTAATTAATGTTGATTTGCCGACGTTAGGACGACCAATTATACTTACAAAACCACTCTTCATAATACCTCTTATCTATTGATATTTAAATCACTTAAAATTTTTCTTTGGAGACCGAACATTACTTCTTCGTCTTCTTTTGTTTGATGATCATACCCTAGTAAATGAAGTAAGCCATGGACAGTTAAGAAAGATAGTTCTCTAGTTTCACTATGACCGTATTCTAAAGCCTGTTCTTTCATTCTATCAATACAAATATAGATATCTCCTAGTACTCTTACATCAGTTAAAGATACATCATGAGCATCTTCTAAGGCAAAAGAGATAACGTCAGTCACTCTATCTACCCCACGATATTGTTTGTTTAACTCATGAATTTCTTCAGGGGTTACAAAAATAATGGTAAAGATAGATTCTTTGGCGTCCATTACTTCTAAGGTATGATTAATTACCTCATTTAAATAATCATAATTTTGATATAAATTATTATCAACAATACTATAGTTTTCCATTTAATCACCAAATTCCTACTACTTTGAGCATATATGCCACAAAGCCAATGAATATTATGCCACAAATTAAATCATAAATAAAGTCTCTTTGTAAAAATCTTGGTAAATGATTATAGATAGCGTCTAATCCTACATAAAGGAAGTAGCCTACGATACCACCAACCATATTTAACATGATATCATCAATATCAAAACTACGGCCAATATTTAATTGAACAAGTTCAACCGTAAGACTTGTTAGAACACTATCAATTATGATAGTAGCAACACCTCTTGGTTTTATAGCTCTAGATATAAAGTAGCCAAAGGGAACAAAGATTAGAATATTACCTAATACATTGTAAATAAATTTACGACTACCAATTTCATAACGAAATATTTCTTGAAAAGGAACAATATTAAAACCACTACCGAGACTATTTTCCGTACCAGTTAAAAGTTCAAATAGTAAAAGAATATAAATTACAAAGAATAAATTCATTATTTCTTCATGGAGTACAAACCCTTTACCACTACTTCTTACACTACTAATTCTTACAACAATTAAGACTACAACAAATATTGTTAACATAGGAGCTGCGGATATTAGAGCACTCCTTAATGTACTTTCAAACATACTAAATCACCTTTTAATTCTTTAATTACTAATTATGATGTTTGTTGTTACAAAAACATCTATATCTATTTTACTATGATTTAGTTCTTTTTTCAAAACATTTTTATATAATATTTCTTCACCATCTTTAAAGTTTAAACCAACTTTCTCTTGAATGACTTCGTCTATTCTTATATCGAGTTCTTCTTCGGTGTATTCTTTGGTAAGATAAATAATTTCTTCTTCTTTTAAGAGATTTATTTTGAAACCGAGAAGGCTTATTAAGGTCTTTCTTTTGGTGTCATAGTCTTTTAGTCGGCTTTTAAAGATTTTATAGTCCTTATTATTATGAGAAAATTCGAGGTTATAACGAGACTTATCAGTATATATTTTTTCTTGATAAGTTTTAGGTAAGGAGATTTTAACATCGTACCAGACTTCACCATAGACGGTACCGCTAGCACAGACAGTGTTTTTTACTTCTTCGTTGTATTTAACTTCACCACTTATTAGGACGTCTCCAGTTCTTACATAGGTATTGGGTTTAACCATAACAACTCCACTTTGGGCGATTACTTTAGTTACTAAGGCATCTTTGGTTGCTACGACATCACATCTATCATTTTTAGTATTAGGTAATATTTTCTTACGTTCTTCTAAAGTAATAATGTATTTCATACCATCATTATTTATTTCAACCCATTCTAGTTCGTCGGGATATGTTTTTAAGAGTTCTTGTTTGACTTTAGCTAGATAGTTGAAGTCTTTTTTTAGAGTAAAACGTTTTAAGTTATAGGTATCTAGGACTTTAGAGATTTTATTAGCTAGGTCTTGGTTGGTGGTTCTTATATCAACATAGCATATGGTATTAATGAAGATATTAAATAAGATAATACCTAGGATAACAGAAAGATACTCTAGGTAGTTACTCTTTAGATATTTTAATAATTCATGAGTATTAAATTCTTTTAATATTTCAATTTTATAGTACCTACTTAAAGCCTTATAATCACTTTCTTTTATCTTACATATAATATATTTATCTTTATATTTGATGTTATTTAAAGAGATATTACGTTCTAAAGTACGGATATAGAATTGTTCTTTGTTATAGACTTTAATTCTTACTAAGATTTCGTCATTCATAGACAATCCCACCTAAAGTGCCAGTAATTAAAATCTCTTGTTTACTACATTTAATTATTTTTAAATCTAGGCCACTAATTTTGACTTTTTTATCTTGGATAAGCATTTTAATTTCTTTACTAGAAATGCTTAGTACTTTAGTGAAGTTATAGATATAGATGTAGTTATCATAAAGGGCTATAAAGTTATCTTTATCATATAAGAAGTTTTTTAAACAAGACCATATATGCATGAAATCACCTAATCAATTGTATGAAAAAAAGTGTTTATCTAAAACACTTTTCCTCTAATTAATCACGACGATGTTTCTTACGAGAGTTACGTTTCATTTCTTCTTTTCTTTCTCTACGTTCTACTCCCGGTTTTTTATAATGTTTTCTTTTCTTTACTTCTGAAGGGACACCACTTTTAGCAACTTTAATTTTTAGTTTCTTTAATGCTGTATCGACATCTCCATTAGGAACTACTACCTTTGTCATCAAATCCCTCCCTTCCGGCTTTCAATACCTAGTATACCACAAAGATTTTTTGTTTTTCAAGGAAAATCGCTAAGTTTTCGTAAAAGTTTAGTGATTTAGTCTAGTTCGTAAGAATATTTACTGTCAAAGTACTCTAATTTACGGTTTTGGCAGTCCCAGTCGGTGGCTCCGCAGCTGGTGCCGTCTAGTCTATTCTTTAAGACATCACCGCTTATTCCTAGTTTGGAAGATAGTTCGGTTACATCGATTAACATGACGTCGTCGATATAGACACTTAAGGCACGACCGCCTTCATTGGTATCAGTTTTGCCTTGGTGGTCAAGAACACTATTATTAGCCGTAAAATTAACTGTTATACTAGATGCGGCATTACCTTCTATGACCATAGATGCTAAAGACCAGTTGGTAAAGGCACCACCTAAGCCAATTTTACTGTTAGTAGCAACACTGATATTAGCATACGCATTAGCATCCCCTCCACTAAATACAAGATTACCATTACGGAATATTCTAAATCTTAGATAGTAAGTATGCGTTCCACTGATACTAGCAATATTGGTGGGTACTGTTACGGACTGTTGGACTTGAGAATTTGCAGTGTAATTGCTAGTATTTAAACGCAAGGATTTGGAACCATGGGCTGAAATGTTTTCACTGTATGCGGGAATTTCAATGTTTATACGTTCACGCCACTCGCTTAAATCGTCTTCAAAAGATCCATTTTGAATGAGATTTTCTAAAGTAATGTACTTAGACTGAATCTCAGTATTTAGACCACTTAAAATATCTTTATTCAAAGTATTTAAAATAGTACGATAATAAGAATAAGTTGCTAAAATAACCGATACCAGAGCCACAAAGGCTAAAAAGAACGAATATATTAGTGATGTAGCAATAAAACCATTTTTCTTCATAATGAGCCTCCATATATTTTCTTATACCTTTATTGTAGCATAGATATTAGAGTTTAGAAAAGTAAATTTACATTATAATTAGTGAAACAAACGATTAAAGTAAGTTCCTATTCTTCGTCCTAAGGTATATAAATACCCCATAACACTGTTATAAGAATAAGAAATAGTTATATTAAGTCTTCCGCCATTAACACTCATTAATTCTTCATTACTCATATAAACCTCCTAACAATATTTTCTAAAGACACTGCGATAGATGGCACTACCAAGGCTTCTTCCTAGTTCTAATATTAAAGTTCCAAGGCGGGCTGCCGCATTGATTAAAGTTGAATTAATACTAATAGCACCACCATAAATATTTATTAAATCTTTATTTTCCATTTTATCCTCCTATCTACAGCTTAGTGGGCGAAAAAAGCCATCAATTATCCCAATAAGGAAGGTTATACCTCCAGCAATAGCGGCAGGCATATTTACCAATTTTTGATTTAGTTTGTTTATCAAATTCATTATTAGTTAAATTATTCATTTTCTTGTTCCTCCTTAAATATTAAATCAATAATTTTTTGGAATACAATATCTTCATTAGTAAATATTTTAACTTCATAAAACATCTTCTCTCTTAAATCTATTTTGTCTATCTCATAAGTTATAATTTGATAATTAGATAAAGTATTACTATCATTAAGTATTTCACTAGTATCAACCTTTTTTATTTCTTTTTTTAGTTTCTTAATTACAATATATTTAGGTTCTATGTACTTATTGGTATCTTTAATATCAGTTTTAAATTCTATTTTACAAGTATTATTACATTCTAAGTACCCAGTTATCTTTCTTATATCATAAGCTTTATATCTTAGGGATAGTATTATTAAGACTATTAGTATGATTATAAATACTAGGGGTAAGATTGATAATTTAGGTTTCTTTCTAACTAAATAATTATTAGTGTAATAAATGTTATCTAACATAGGTTTACTCTTTCTTTGAACATGGTATCTAGTTTTTTATGGCTAACGTATATCAAAGTCTTATCGGGATAATAGGCAATAATATTTTTGATAATCTTCTTTTCAGTTGTGAGGTCTACTTCACTTAAGGCTTCGTCTAAGATTATGATATCGGCTTTTTTCATTAGGGCACGCGCTAAGATTATCCTCTGTTTTTGCCCACCAGAAAGGTTAGTACTCTCTTCTAAAAGTAAGGTATCTAATTTAAAAGGCAAAGTATCAATTAGACTTTCTAAGGCGCAAAGTTTAATAACCTTATTAACTTCTTCTATATCATATTGTTCATGTAGTGTTATATTATTTAAAATACTATCTTGAAAAAGTTTTTCTTGTTGAGAAACATAAATAATATGATTTCTTAGAGAATTTAAATCATAATTCTTGATATCAATATCTTTAATTTTAATACTACCTTTATTTGGTTCATAAAGACGATATAAAAGTTTGCATAAACTTGATTTACCACAACCACTTGGGCCTTTAAGCAATACTTTACTTTTCTCTTTAATAGTAAGAGTTAGATCATTTAAGGGATAATTATAGTTATTATACGAAAATGAAAGATTATTAATAGTAATATCTCCAGGATAGAATACACCATTCGTATCTTTTAAGTTTTCTTCTAAAAGACTTAGATAATCACTAATTTTGTTAAATGATTGTTGGATAAAGTTATACTTAGGAAGCAACGCTAAAATGTTTTTTAAGGGGTCAACTAAAAAACTTAAAATGGAAGTGAAAGTGATTAGCGACACTAAGGATAGGTGGTTATTTAAAATCAAGATAAACCCTAAAGTATAAATGAAATAGATACCTAATTCTTCAAAGCTACTCTTAAGGAAATTGAGTTTATTTAGGAATAAGCTTAAATTGAAGTTACTAGATAAGAACGTAGTCATTTTATCTTCGATAATAGCAAGAAACGAATTTAGTTTATTAGAATTCTTTATAGTGTGATAGCAAGAAACATCTTCAACCAAAACCCGGTTAAATTCGGTTTCACAGGTAATATTATCTTCGATTAAATTAAGTAAATACTTGTTAGATACAAGAGATACAGTAACATAGATTATTAAAATGATACTGATAACTAAGAGTAGCTTAGCATTAATGAAATAAAGAATTAAGAAACTTGCTACAATTTGGATAATAGAGGTGATAATGGTGGTAAATAGTTCACTGATTAAAGACTTGATGTCCATGAGTTCGTTTACCCTTTTCATTATCTCCCCTGTGCTTTTTGTAGCCATATTTTTTAGAGGGAGTTTAAAAATATGACTTATGAAAGGTAAAATTAAGTAAAAGTCTAAGTTTTTATTTAGGTAGGTAAGCAAATAATCTTTTAGGTAAGCAAAGTATATTTTAAATGAGTAGATAATTAAGAATATCAAACAAATAAAGTAAATTATAATTTTATCCAGGGTATAGACGCTATTCATGATTATTTGAGTATAAAACGAAGTCATAAATAGACAGATAAGATATAAAATACTAATTAGTAAGATCTTTCTTATAAGCTTAGGTTCTTTCTTTAGAAATTCATAAAAAATTTTCTTAAGCGTTGTATTTTTATCTAGTTTGATTATTTTGCTTAGTGGATACATGAGTATTAAGATGCCAGTATAGATGTTAGAAAATTCTTTTATAGTTAGCCTTTCCATTCCTTTAGCGGGGTTCATGATAGTAATGAACTTTTTAGTTATTTTATAGATTACGACGTAGTGATCTAACCCATTGGGGTAATGAACATGCGCTATGGCGGGATAAATTATTTTAGGACTAAAAAGATTTTCTACAGATACTTTAGCGCCATAACTTTGAAAGCCATATTTTTTTAAGGCTTCAACAATATGGTAAGCACTTATACCATTCTTACTAAGACAGGTATCGCTTCTAATTTGTTCTAAATTTACGTAACCGTCATAGTACTTCAAAATGGAGGAAATACAAGCGGCTCCGCAGTCTTTAAAATCTTCTTGCTTTACAGTAATTTTTTTCATGTGATTTTTTCTCTCCCTCTACTACTCTTTATTACCGGAAAATGTGCGATTTTCTTTTTTATTTTTGCATTTTGGGCAAATTTTTTTGAAAAGAGACAAAATTTGACACAAATTTGACATTTTTTTGAGAGCGATTTGGGGGTTGAAGAGAAAATTTGGAACATGAAAAAAATAGTGCTACTTTACACTATTTTGAAGATCTTTTACGAGCTTTTTTCTTGGATTTTTTGGAAGCTTTTTTCTTTTGTTTAACTTTCTTACTAATATTATAAATCGTATCTAATTCTTTAGGATTACTATTATAAATATTAGGGTAAGCTTTAATTAAACGGTTTTTAACAAAACGTAATTTAGATATTTCTTTAGTATATTTTTTTTCGATAAGAACTGGTAACATCTTAAGCTTTTCACTTTTTAATTCTTCAGCAATAATTAGACGATGACGAAGATTATAGGCAATAGCGTAAGATGCGATACAATCAATGATAAAAATGATTAAAAGAATTGTTCCTAGTATGATAGTCATTTTATAACTTAAAAAGCTTAAAAGATACTCAATAAAAGGATATAGATACTTAATAATAAAGCAAGAACCGATACCAAATAAGAGACAATTTTTTAAGCATATACGTCCATTAATGGAGTCTTTGCGCATACTATAGTCCCACCATTTATTATGGAAGATACGTTCTAGGATATAGCTTGTATAATATTCAATACAACTAGTCATAACCATACCTACAATAAAGACAATAAATAAATCATTTTGATATTTATTTAAAGTTAGAACTAGTAATACTCCCCCTACTCCATAAATAGGAAGACAAGGCCCAAAAAGAAATCCTCTATTAACTAGTTTTCTTTGTCTTATACTACAATTAATAACTTCAACAATATAGCCACCAAAACTAATCATTAAAAATACTAAAAATAAATAAATAAATTTATAGTACATGATTATTCTCCATACTTTTTAAAACCACAATTTCCAGAATTATCTAAGATACAAGTTACACAGTTTTCATACTTATTCTTAGTTTCACTAAAACCTTCAACTAAGTTGAATATTGCCAAAGTAATAGATGGCACAAAAAAGACTAAAACTCCTGCAATGCATCTTTTAGCAAAAGTCATAGCTTGTTTTTTTAAAGCCCCATCATCTTGGGCAATAACAGCTTTAGCCATATCAATAGTACCCATAACTACTAAGATAATTGGAACAATAATCTTACATGCTGTAATAACGATATAGGCCATATACATAACTCTTTTAACACCTTCGTCAGTACAAAAATCATCAGCAGCATGAACATTATTCATAAACAAAAAAGTACAAATAACCATTAAAAACATAATATTTAAGGCTCTATTTTTTTTCATAAACTACCCTCTTTCTAGAAAATTATATCATACATTACTTATTTTTAACATAAAATTCATTAGAAAATATGGAGGATAAGATGAACAAACAAAATTTATGGTTTATTACTTTATTTAGTATCGTTTTAATTTTAAGTATTTATTATATTAGTATCCCCAATAATTTGTTAGAAGAATATACTAACTCTAGTGGGGATAGTAATAATACTAGTGAGGTAGTTAATGAATCTAGTATTTTGGTATCGTTAAGGGTACAGGATGATGAAGAGACTTTAAATACTATTAATGAGTTAAATACAATACTTTTAGATAAGAATAAAAGTAATGAAGAGAAAAATACAGCGTATGAATCTTTAAAAAGTATTAATGAAACTAAGGGGTTAGAAGAACAAATAGAGACAATGCTTAAAGATGAGTTTAAATATGATTCTTTTGTTAAGATTAGTAAAGATCAAATAAATATTGTGATTAGTAGTAGTGAACATAATAAAGATATTGCCAATAATATAATTAAGAAAGTTCAGGGTATGTATAATACTAAAAAATATATAACAATTAAGTTTCAATAGAATTAAAATAATTTAACGATGTTATCTTTAGCAGCAAAGATGAGCAAACCCGGTAAATATAGGAGCTTGCTCGTTTTTTGGTTGTTGTGTTTTGAAGTATTTTTGCATAATTTAAAATAACATTTCTAGTTACAAAATATAAGTTAAGTAAACTTTATTTTAGTTAATCATACACTACTACTAAGAGGTATTATATGAATAAATTATTAACTGTAAGAGAAAAAGAAGTTTTTGAATTATTAACCCAGAATAAGTCAACTAAAGATATTGCATCAATCTTAAGAATTAGTGAAAAAACAGTACGTAATCATGTTTCAAATGTCATTCAAAAACTAGGTGCAAAATCTAGAAGTGGCGCAATTTTAGAACTAATAAAGTTAGGAAATATTAAATTATAGGGCCTTTAACGAGGCTTTTTTTGTTCTTATTATATGAACTCATTAATAGTATTTATTAGAGGTGGGTTATGCTAAATGGAATAAAAAGAAAGTTAATGATATCTTTTTTAACATTGTTAGTTTTATTAATTATTTATTTAATTCCAACGAATAAAGATATAGAGATTTTAAAAGAAAATAATGAGATTAAAACCCAGAAAGTTTTTTTATTAAATAATAATTTATTAGTAGAAACTGATGTTATTAGTAAGAATAATATAGATATAATAAGCCAAGCTAAGGATATTATAGATAGTCTAACTATTGGAGGTTCGAAGAGTAATTATTTAAAGAAAGATATGGAAGCGGTTATTCCTTTAGGAACAAAGGTTTATGATGTATCATTAAGTGATGGTATTTTGAAAATTAATTTTAGTAAAGAATTTTATAATGTTAGTGAAAGATTAGAAGAAAAGGTTGTGGAGGCTTTAGTATATTCTTTAACTAATTTAAATGATGTTAAAGGGATAATGATCTTTGTAGAAGGTAGTCAAATGCAGGAATTAATTCATAGTAAAAGGCGGGTTCCTTTAGTGCTTACTAAAGATTATGGGATAAATAAGATATATGATATTACATCACTTAGTAATGTAACAAAGTCGACTTTATATTATTATACGAATATTGATAATGATTATGGGGTTGTTCCGGTTACGATATTTTCCAATGATGATATTAATAAAGTAGAAGTTATTATTGAAACTTTGAAGTCTTCCCCTATTTATCAATCTAATTTAATGAGTTTTTTATCGAACAATGCGAAACTTTTAGACTATGAGTTAAAGGAAAATGCCGTAAAACTTAGTTTTGAAAATTCTCTTTTGGATACGTTCTTTGATGATAGCTTGATTGAGGAAGTTAAGTACGCTATTAGTATGTCTTTAAAAGATACTTTAGGGGTTAGTGAGGTTATTTTTAGTGTTAATGGACAAAATATTTGAAAGTTTACAAAATTAGGGCTTGCATTAGGCTCTTTTTTGTATTATAATTCTAAATGTATTGAAAAGAAATGTCCTCGTAGCTCAGCTGGATAGAGCATACGCCTTCTAAGCGTACGGTCAAGTGTTCGAATCACTTCGGGGACACCATTATGATATTAACGGCTTTAAGGCCGTTTTTATTTTCTAATTTAGGAGGATTAATGATTTATACTAGTTGTCATAAAAATTTTCAAACGATTAATTATAAGACGTATGCGATTTCGGGTAATCGTGGGTGCGACGCAGATTATCATGGGCTTTGTTACCATACTTTGGCACCGAAGAAAGATTTTTGGCTAGTTTGGCATAGGAATATTGGAGTTGTGCCTGAAGAAGTTAATAATCGTTATTATATTGAAGAATACTATAAGCAAGTTTTGAGTAAGTTAGATCCGGAAATTGTGTATGAAGATTTAAAGAATTCAGTCTTGCTATGTTATGAAGAGGCTCCCCTATTTTGTCATAGACATATTGTAGCGGCATGGCTAGAATTAACTTTAGGAATAAGCGTTCCCGAGGTGGCTTTAGTAGATAATAAAATTATTTTTCTAGAACATCCTAGTCATATTAAGAAAGAATTAATTCAAGTTATGAAAAATGACAAAGGATTATGTAAACGTTTAATTAAGTAAGGAGATTTATCGTTTTTAATGATATAATCTTAGTATGAGGTATTATATATGAAGAAATTAAAAATGATAAGTTTGCTCCTTTTTTTATGGCTACCAGTTAGTGTTTGGGCTCTTGAGTACCCTACTTTGCATTATGATAAGGCTATCGTATATGACTTGACAGACGACAAGGTATTGTATGAGTTAAAGGACACGGAGAGAGCTCATGTAGCGTCGTTAACGAAGATTTTGACAACTATTACAGCGATTGAAAGTATTGATAATTTAGATGATATGATTACTTATACGGAGAATATGAAATCCTTAGTTAGATGGGATGCTTCAGTAGCAGGTTTAAGTGTTGGCGATAAGGTTTCGTATCGTGATTTATTATATGCTTCCATTTTACCTTCGGGTGCGGATGCCACAACAGCCTTAGCCATTTCTACTTCCGGTTCAATTAGTAATTTTGTTAAAAAAATGAATGAAGAAGCTAGTAAGATCGGAATGCATAATTCCCATTTTGTTAATGTTACGGGGTTAGATGATGATGATCACTATAGTACAGCCGAAGATATTTTGAAGTTACTTAAGTATGCGATGCAAAACGAAACTTTTAAGAAAGTTTATACAACTAAGGAATATACGCTTAGTAATGGACTTAAGGTATCTAGTACTTTGAATGTATATAATAAGAATAATAAAATGGATTTAACAAGAATTTTGGGTAGTAAGACAGGTTTTACTTTAGAAGCTGGTTTATGTATAAGTACTTATTTTATATCTAATAATCATGAGCTTTTATTAGTTACATTGAAAGCTCCTCGTACTAGTGATAGTTATAATGTATTAGATGCTTTAAATTTAATTAATTTTATTGATAATAATTATAATAATCAAGTTTTATATAAGAAGGATGATGTTATTACAACTTTGAAAGTTTCTAAGAGTACAATAAATGAATATGAGGTTAAACCATTAAATGATGTACTAGCATATTTACCTAATGATTATGATAAATCTAGTGTTAAAGCGGTATATCAAGGTAGTGAAAAGTTATCTTTTAAAGATAAACTTGGTAGTAAGATTGGTGTTATAAATTATTATTATCAAGATAGTTTGATTTATAGTGAAGATGTTTTAGTTAGTTCAAAGATTAAGTTAAGTATTTTTAAGGTATTTGTTATTCCTATTTTAGTTATAGTTGCTCTTCTTTTCTTACTTAGGGTTTATAATGTTAGTAAGAGAAAGAAAAGAAGGCGTAAAAAAAGAAGATAGTTAGTCTTCTTGAGTAATATCAATCGTTGTGATTGGTATTTTTTATTTATCCACCATAACGTTCACTAAATGAATAAGTTTCTCCATTATTAATTGTCGATGATGAACTTACACTTCCATCAGTATTTTTGAAACTACTATATAATATAGTGCCATCTATAATTTCAAAGTTTCCATCATTATATGAACTATTTATAAATTCTTCCCATGTCATTCCTTCTTCAGCTGTTATTGTATACTCATCACCATGTAAATTAGCCTTAAACATAATTGGATTCTTGATTTGATATGGATTATTTGAAGTTCCATCTCCGTTAACTACAACTACTCTTGATTTCAAATAAAGTACTGGACGAGCTGAATATGATTCATCGCGTGCACTGGCAGTATAGATAGGACCTTCTGAACTTATAGAAAATGCATAGTTAGCGTCCGTCGTATTAGTTGTCAATGTCCATTGTGAATAACCCGAGCTATATAAATAGTCATTGTTGTAACATTCAGATATAGCACCGCGACTCCAATTATCTAGACTTTCTGCTAAGCAAGTAGCTCTATTTACTTCTGAACTTCCTGATGTTGCATAGCCATAATCACTTGGATACATCAAGGCTATTTTTCCGGTCCAAGTTGTTGAATTTTCACCATATACTGTTGTTCCTCTTTCATAACTGTACCAATGTTTTGGCAGACCATTACTTGAATAGTATTCATAGCTAGTTCCGCCCAAATTCCATACTACACTTTCGATTGCATTTCTCACAGCGTTATTTTTTAGAGCACCAGTTGTATATGTTCCATTATAATAATCTCCATTAAAAGTATTTTGCAAAGATGCTGTAGGCCAATTATTATTCCAAGTACTATCCCAGGCTATATACTCAATAAAATCTTTTCTTATAATTTTAACTAAATCTTCAGTTGAATTACTGCTCTTGTTTACATTTTTAAATATACCAATAATACGCCATTTTTCACATGTATCTGCACTTGGATTATTATTATCTTTACAATTAAAGTAAACATAGTTGTTTGGATCAGCGCCAATATATCTGATATTACTATCTGGGTCGTCTGTGGCAAATGATGATTTATTCGCTAAATATGCTTTGTTAACTTTCTCAATGATAGGAATAGGTTTTGGAACAAAATAAACACTACATTTAGTCTTTTTAGTGGCATTTCTAATATTAATACCCCATTCGGTATTATCCCATGTTGCAGTTGCACCGTTGTCACAAACTATTTTGCTAACCATGTAATCATCATTTTTGCCAGGTATATCATTTGACCATTCACCATCTATATAACTAGCAATAAAATAATCATTCTTAATGAAAGGTTGAACTGTTGTTTCATAAGCAGTTGCTTCATTTTTAGAAGTAAATTTAGAATAAGTAAAATAAATAACTGATACCGTAACTATTAAAACTAAAGATAAAATTGTGCCATATTTATAAACTTTACTTTTATTTTGAGCCCACCAGAGTTTTCTTTTCAAATTCATATCATTACCCTACTTTCTATCTATAGAGATTATAACATAGAAAAGATAAAAAAAGAAGTTAAACTTGCATTAGTTCAGCTTCTTTTTCTTTTTGTTTTTCATCAACAATTTTATTATACTTATTAATTAGTTCTTGAATATCAGCAAGTTGTAGCTTTTCTTCATCTTCTGGTAATTCAGCTTTCTTAATCTCATTATTAGCATCTTGTCTAATATTTCTTAATGCTACCTTAGCTTCTTCCGATAAAGCTTTAGCTTGTTTAACATAGTCCCTTCTGGTAGCTTCAGTTAAAGCCGGAATAGTAAGAATAATCATTTCGCCATTATTAGTGGGATTTATTCCTAAGTTAGCTTCTTGAATAGCATGTTCAATATTTTTTAAAGTACTTCTATCAAAAGGTTTAATAAATAATTGACGAGCTTCTGGTACAGTAATATTAGCAACACTTGAAATTGGTGTTGGTACACCATAAAACTCAACCATTATACCATTTAACATTGAAGGATTAGCACGTCCGGCTCTAATGTTAATGTACTTAGCTTCTAAGTTTTCGATAGCTTTCATCATTTTTAATTCTGTTTCTTCTAAATTCATGTTTTTCTCCTCATTAATTAATTTCTACATTATCATTATAATTGATATCCCCTATTTTGACAATAATATTTGCTTTTACTTTGCCATATTCATTATAATACAAGGTATATGGATTATTCATAGTAACGTCAATATCAATTTCATTATTATCTTTTATATGATCATATATTTTAGTTCTTATGGTATCAGCACTTAAGTTTTCTTGTTTCATTATAATTTGATTAGTAAGTAGTTTACCACTTCGTTTATCAAGACAATAATAAGTTAATTTGTTATCAAAATTCATCGCGCTAGCTAAAAACTCATATTCATTAACTTCAATAGTTACATAGTTAGTAGAATTAAATGTATTATAATCAATAATTTGGGCTTGGGCAATCCCATCGGCTTCATTTATAATTTCTTGATTAGAATTATCTTCTAACTTAGTATACTTACCTCTAATTTTATTCATATTATTATTTAACTTAGCTTCTAACTCTTTGGCATCATCACTATTTAAGTTAATATGGATATCTTTATATTCTAATTGGGCTTCACTACTTATAACATCAACATTATCATAATAAACAATATTCTTAGTTTTATCAATTTCTAATGTTTCAGTATCATCTAAAATTTTCTCACTAATATCAGGTTTCTTAATTAGAAAGTAACCCAATACAATAAGACCAATTATTACTAAAATAAATATAAAGAATGTTAATTTACTATTTTGTCTATCAGTTATCATAATCTTCTTCTCCTAAATATATGCTTATTTTATTTTTGAAGTTAGTTACTTGGTCTAGAGTCCAGTAGCTTTCAGGGGCTGTTTTGTAAGATACTAAGGATGTTTCATCATCATAATTAATTATTTGACCATTTTTAACAAAGACTAAGGCTGGTGTAAATAAGTATTCTTTGCCATCATCAGTTTGTTTTAGATAACTACTCATGATATCTTCTATCTTAACAAAGTTTTTATTCTTTCTTGTTCGATCTTCTAATAAGTCATAATAGTAAATAGTTTTAATATCATCTTCATTAACAGCTTCATTTAAGTATCTAACGTAGTATTGCATCCATTCATTATTAGAAAATTCCATTAAGATAACACCACTTTTATGTTCGATAATATCTAGTACTTCGTATGATTTAACGTATTTAAATTTATTATTTTCACTTATTTTATATTCACGACTAAATTTTTTAGCATCACTTATCTTGGTACCATAATCTTTCTTACCTAAGTAAACAAATGCCCCCAGGGTAAGGCCAAACAAACATAAGTATATAAACGTTCTAGTTAATTTTTTCATTGTATCACTCTTCTTTAATACTTTTATTATATCAAAGAATAAAGGTTTTTAACAAATAAAAAAAGACACTTTGTAAATTTAGTGTCTAGAATTATGCACGAGATGAGTATTTACCATCTTTAGTAGAAACAATAATACGTTCTCCAGTTTTAATAAACATTGGAACTTTGATTGTATAACCTGTTTCTAGTGTAGCATCTTTTTGGGCATTATTAGTAGTATTACCTTTAGTAGCGTCAGTTGTATCAACTACTTCGAATTCAATTTTTTCTGGTAAATCGATACCAATAATTTCACCTTCATAGAAATTAATAGTAATTTCTAAGTTTTCTTTTAAATATTTCTTTTCTTCTTCTAATCTTTGTGCTGGTACTTCTACTTGTTCATAAGTATTAGTGTCCATAAATACATAGTCATCACCAGTATTATATAGATATTGCATTGGTTTTTTATCAACGTGTGCTTTTTCTATTTTAATATTAGTATTGTATGTATCTTCAACGATAGAACCAGTTTTTAAGTTTCTTAATTTCATTTTAACGAAGGCAGAACCTTTTCCTGGTTTAACATGTTGGAACTCTACTATTTGACATAGTTTTCCATCCATGATTATAGTCATACCATTTTTAATGTCATTAATATTAATTAGCATGAGTATTCTCTCCTATTCTTATTATTTTTTTTCTTTATGAGTTGTATGTTTTCCACAATTAGGGCAAGCTTTTTTAATACCTAATTTTTCTGGAGTATTTTTCTTATTCTTTTGTGTAGTATAGTTTTCATGTTTACATTCACTACATACTAAAGTAACGTAATTTCTATTTTCATTTTTAGCCATAAAGTCTACCTCCTTTTTTTGATTACATAGGTATTTTACCATAAATTAGCTACTTTGCAAACAACTTTTTTGTGTTTTATTAGATTATTACTTCGTAAATAGATAATCGCTTATTTCTTTGGTTATATTTTTAGTTACAGGAGCAACATAGCTACGTTTTTCATTTTCATAAGAGATATTGGGGCTTATTATAACGAAGGAATATTTAGGGGTGTCTTTGGGAGCGTAGCCAATGAAGGTTTGATTAATGGTGTTTATTTTGCCGTCATAGTAGTTTTGGGCGGTGCCAGTTTTGCCAGCGGGCATATATTTAGGGTTTATATAACCACGAGCTGTTCCTTTGGTAGTTACTTGGTAGAAGCCTTCTTTGATACGGGACATATTTTTTTCTTCTAAGGGGATAGTATCTACTACTTTGTTTTCTTTTAGGGTTAGACTTAGAGATTTTCTAGTACCATTATTAGCAATTGTATTGATGTAAGATAGAAGACCTAGTAAGGAATAAGTATCATATTGCCCGATGGCTAGATTTAGATATAGATCTGGGGCAATGGTTTCTCCTTCGATACCAGTAAATTCTTGGGGAAAGTCGATATAAGTAGTACTTCCTAGACCATAGCTTTTAAATATTTCCCGATATTTGTCGAAAGTTTCTTTAGTTACTTCAAGATGCATATTAGCGTGATATTCTTGGTTAGCAACTTTGATGGCGGTAATAAATTGATAGTAGTTAGAAGACATTTTTAAAGCAGAGATATCATCTATATAACCTAGACGTTTGAAGGAACATTTTTCGGGAACATTGTATAACTTTACACAAGCATCATTGATTTTCTTACCAATAGATATGGCATTATTGATATAACCAACGGTATGGGAGGCTCCTTTAACTACCGATCCTACTGTAAAACCATTATTAAAAATATCTAAAGTTAGATCTTGAAACTCATTATTATCTAGAATTTTCTTACCGGATAATGCAAGAATTTGGAAAGTACTGGGATCACTAATAAGAGCATAGGCACTGTTAAAGTACTCCGTATTAGCCATAATCTTAGATTTTTCTAAGTTAGATTTAATGATACCCTCAAGTTTATCTTGGATAGATAAGTCAATACTCAAAGTTAGATCTTGACCAGGAATTTCGTCTTGGATAAGGGTTGTAGCGTTATCCTCCCCTACTTGGTAGATGGCTCTAGTACCATGAAGAGTGTCTTCGTATTCTAGTTCAAGACCACTAATACCAACTAATTCTTTTATGTTATACCCTTTATTTAAGTAAGTATTTTTATTTTCTTTACTAATAAAACCAAGATTACCAATGATACTAGAAAGACTCTCGTACTTAAGATCACGAATATATTTATAATCACAATTTAAACCTTCAATATTTTCTTCTAAGGTAGTAGCGCATATATTATCACTAACATTTTCTTGAATTATCTTAGTATCATAAGAATATCCTTTATTTAGTAAGTAATAGATATGAATAGCAATACGATCTTTAAGAGTATACTTAGATATTTCTTCGTTAAGACGATTAAATTTAAGTTCTTCGATATCTTTAGAAGTAATCTCTCGGTACTTGTAACTCTCTAGTTCTTTAGTACTTAGAAGATAGTCAGTATTATTATTTAGCATGTAAAAACGTTTAAGTTCATCTGTTGTAGCTTCGGTAGTACTAGATAAGATGTTTGCTAATTTATAAGATAGTTTTATTTCGTCTTGAATACTAGATTTATTAAGTTTACGATATGTTATGATATTAATCTTTTTATTATCTAAGATAATGGTGCCGTTACGGTCTAGTATGCGACCTCGGGGTGCGTCTTTGTAAGTAATATTTTTGATTGTATTTTTTTGATAGGCTTCTAAGTAGTAGTCATGGCGGATAAACCTTATTTGGTAGATACGATAGGAAATGATACCAAAGAGAAATAATGTTAGAAGGAAGATAAGTTTATGTTTAAGACTCATAAAAAATTCACCATTATTAGTATTGCAAAAAGAAGTACTTTCATACAATATTATAGGTGAATTTATGAATAATATAATAAGTAATTATATGAATAATTTAAGTATGGATGATGTTAAGGGGTTTGCGATACAAAATGGGGTTTATCTAAGTGATGAGGAACTTGTTTTTGTGTATCACTTTGTAAAAGAAAATTATCTTTATATTTTGAAGAACCCGAATAGTTTGGTTTTAGCCAAGTATAAAGATAAGTTTAGTAAGGAAAATTATGATAAGATTGTGTTACTGTTAGATTTTTATAAAAGAAAGTATGGCTTTTTACTTAGTAAGTTAAATTAACGTTTTAAGGTACCTAGGGTTTTTTCTAAGTAGCGATCTTGAAATACTTTATTTAGTTTTAAAGTGTTTTTTTCGTGGTGGTATCTTGTTTCTTTATATGGATAAATGCCACTGAATATTTTTATTATGCCAATGTAGTTATTGTTATCATATAATTTATAGTTATCATTATTTTTAAAACTGCTCATGTAATACCTCTATTCTTTTCTTTATTATTATATCAATAAATGTTTATTTTAGCCATAGTTTTTAACTTATTATTGTTTTTTAAACATATAATTTAGTGGTGAAGCGATATGAAAAAAGGGATTGATAAAATCTTAGTTTTTACGGTTATTATTGCGGGATTACTTGGTATTTTAATGATTTATTCTTCTAGTAGTGTGTGGGCAGAATATAAGTTTAATGATCCTTTAAAGTATGTGAAGCATCAATTTTTATTTTATGTAGTGGGATTGTTGCTGATGCTATTTTTATCGAAGGTAGATATTAGTTATTATAAAAAGTATGCCAATAAGATATTACTAGGTTGTTTTATTTTATTAGTACTGGTGCTAATTCCGGGAATTGGTAAGGTGCGAAATGGCGCTAGGAGTTGGTTTGGAATTGGATCTTTGGGTATTCAACCAAGTGAGTTTGCCAAGATTGGATTGATAATTTTTGTTTCAAAGTATTTGGCAAAGAATGATCATGACGTAAAACAAGTGGTTAAAGGTTTATTCCCTATTTTAGGGGTTATTTTCTTATTTTTTGGTCTAATTATGTTGGAACCGGATTTTGGACAAGGCATGGTTATTGTACTAACGCTTATCATGATTATTTTTATTTCAGGAGCAAAGGTTAGTTTCTTTGTTAAGTGTGGAATTTTAGGTTTAGTAGGAATAGTCATTTTAATTATTATTGCACCTTATCGGTTGGCAAGGATTGTTTCTTTTGTTAATCCATGGGTTGATCCTTTAGGTAGTGGTTTTCAAATTATTCAAAGTTTGTATGCGATTGGGCCGGGTGGTCTTTTAGGTTTAGGGTTTGGTTCGTCTATTCAAAAGCATTTTTATCTACCGGAACCGCAAACAGATTTTATCTTTTCCATTATATCTGAAGAGTTTGGGTTTCTAGGGGTTCTAGTGGTAACGGCAATTTTTCTTGTTATTTTCATTCGAGCGGTAAAGATATCTTTAAGTTCGAGAGATTTGTTTTCTAAGTACTTAGTGTTTGGATTAGCATTTGGTATTTTAATTCAGGCTTTGTTAAATCTTTGCGTGGTTGTGGGGTTAATTCCAGTTACAGGAGTTACTCTACCCTTCTTTAGTTATGGTGGGTCTAGTTTGTTGGTTAGTTTGGCGTCGATTGGGATAATACTGAATGTTAGTCGTAAATGACAATTAACTTTTTAATAATAATCTAAGATGTTACTTAAATAGGGTTTTAAGTAACACTATCTTTTTTTAACTTTTATCGCATAAAAAAATGCCATGGTCAAGAAGGAAAAATACTATAATCAGTATAATGATATATATTACCTTTTTGGATATCTCGTTATTTGAAGTTATGATCACACTTAGGAGTAAGCAAAAAATAATAGGAAGAATGCTAGTTGAATTACTTGGACTACCATAATGAAAGTAAATGAACGTTAGGCTTTGAATATCGAAAATGAGACCAAGTATTTCAAGAACTAAAGCTAATGTAAGACCGATAACTATTGTTTTTAAAATTTTTTCTTTATTCATATTTACCTCTAGAAATATTATAAGATTTTTTATGCCAGGTTAAGATTAATACAGATAGTAATATAGTGATTACTAACGTTATAAGACAACTTGATACACTGTAATTAAAGACAAAAATGCCCGATAAGCCATTGATTAGACAATGCAACAGAATACAAGGAAATGTACCATTCGATACTTTTCTTACTGTGGCTAGAGCATAACTTAGTGTTAGACACATGATACCAAATAGGAAATAATTCATATTAGCATTGGCCGTGCCTTTAATAAAAAATAAGGGTAAATGCCAAAGCCACCAAGTAAAGGCGGTTAAAATAGTAGCAACATGGAAGTTGAATTTTTTCTCTAGTTGGTGCTGTAAAATCATACGCCAGCCGACTTCTTCATTGCCACCACCAAATAGCATCATTGGTAATAAGATAACAATCATAAATATAGGTGCACCATAAGAAAAGCCATTAAAGAGACATCCTACTCCGTAGTAAATAAAGACAAATAGAATTGTCAGAACGTAGGCTAGTACACTTTTGGTGGGTTCAAAAATTTTCTTTAACCAAGATTTAAAATCTTTAACTTGGTTATATTTTTTGAGAGTAATATAAGACGCAATAGTTGGAGAAAAACCACCAATTAAATGCATAATTCTTAGTAATATATTATTTATGGTTAACTCTAAAGTTTGGCTAAGTACAGCCGCACCACCCCAGAATATTATCATGATTATAAAAGTTGTTTTTAAAAAGTCTTTGACTAAATTATTATTCATATATACCTCTAGATGTATCATAGCATACAAAAAGATCTAAGTAAATTAGATCCAAACATTATATATAATCATTAACATAGCTAGAAGTAATCCGGCAACCCAGAATACTTTAACGATATCACGTTCCGCCCACCCTAGTTGTTCAAAGTGATGATGTAGTGGGGCCATTTTAAATATTCTTTTATGGAATTTACGAATGGCAATTATTTGAATTAAACTTGATAGGGTTTCGACAACAAAGACACCACCGATTATAGCTAAAGATAGTTCATGACGAGTTAGAATGGCAATGGCTGCGAGGGCACCACCTAAGGCTAGTGAACCAGTATCCCCCATAAATATTTTAGCCGGATGAGTATTATAAAATAAGAAGCCAAGTAATGTTCCAACTAAGACAAAGCAGAAAATGGCAATCTCTTGGTATCCAGCAAGCCATGAAGTATTCCAAGCAATAAGACCATAAGCAAAGAATGCAATAGCGGATAAGCCACCGGCTAAGCCATCAAGACCATCCGTAATATTAACGGCATTTGAAGTTCCAACTAAAAGAAATAAAATAAATAAACCATATATCCAACCAAGATAAATATTAATATTTATAGCAGATATTGCTACATAAGGTTCTCCCCCATTACGAATGTATATATAGAAAAATGCTAAGGCAATTAGGGTTTGCATAAATAGTTTGAACATGATACTTAGACCCTTATTGTTTTTATAGATTATCTTTAAAAGGTCGTCGGCTAAGCCAAGAAGTGCATAGGCAATAAAGACAATCATGACAATGATAAGGTTAGAAGTCATATCAATACTACCACGCCACCAAAGTAGTAAAATGGTAATAATTGTTGGGATAATAAAGATTAAACCACCTAGGGTTGGAGTTCCGTCTTTAGATAAATGCCTTTCCCCTAGAGTAAGACTAACTCTTTGACCAAAATGGAGTTTACGCATTAAAGGAATTATGATAACTCCTGCAATTATTGATAAAATAAACCCTAGCATCATTGCCATAGCGGCTTTAGCAAGTATAAGCATAAATTAGATCACCTTCCTTAATATTATACTACAAGAACTTCGGTTTTATAAAATATAATTCTTAATTTGACACATTATCTGGTATTTTAGACAGAGAAATTTAGCTATGTTATTTAATTTTATGGTTTTTAATCTAATTTAGAATACATACTCATATATTTTAATGGTGATATCATGTTTTATCAAGAGAAGCATTTTAGGATTAGATTAGTATTAGTGTGTGTTTGTTTACTTTTGTTAGCAGTTATTTTGAAAGTATTTTATATTCAGGTATTTCAGTATAAAAAGTTAAATACTTTAGCTAATGATTTATGGAGTAGACAATTACCAATTACAGCGGATAGAGGTTTGATTTTGGATCGTAATGGGAAAGTTTTGGCTTCGAATATTACGACTACTTCTTTGTATATTGTGCCTAATCAGGTTAAGGATAAGGAAGCTGTATCAAAAGATTTAGCGGAGATTTTGGGAGTATCTTATGAAGAAATGTATCGGCATGTATCGAAGAAGACTTCCATTGAAAGAGTACATCCGGAAGGAAGACAATTGTCGTTTGAGGTAGCAGATAAGATAAATAGTCTTAATTATGATGGAGTTTACTTACTTAAAGAGTCCAAAAGATATTACCCTTATGATAATTTATTGGCGCATGTTTTGGGGTATGTAGGAATTGATAATCAAGGCTTGTCAGGGTTAGAACTGGAATATGATAAGTTTTTAACGGGTACTAATGGGGCGATTAAGTATTATAGCGACGCTAAGGGCGGAAGGCTTGCGAAAACTGAGGAATATGTAGAGGCTAAGTCCGGGAATAATGTTACTTTGACTATTGATTTGGATTTACAGTTAGCGGTAGAACGAGAACTTGATAATACGGTAGCAAAATATAATCCTGAGCATGCATTGGCAATTGCCATGGATCCTAATACTGGTGAGGTTTTGGCTATGGCTAGTAGACCTAATTACAACCCTAATAGTTATCAGACTTATACGCAAGAAGTATTATCCCGTAACTTACCTATTTGGATGACTTATGAACCTGGTTCGACTATGAAAATAACGACACTTGCAGCTTCGTTAAATGAGAATATCGTGAATTTATTTGAGGATAGATTTTATGATGCAGGACATGTTAATGTTGATGGGGCGACTATCCACTGCTGGAAGGCTGGCGGTCATGGGGATCAAAGTTATTTAGATGTAGTGGCAAATTCCTGTAACCCAGGGTTTGTTAATTTAGGTTTAAAATTAGGTAAAGAAAAGTTATTTGAGTATATTAATAATTTTGGCTTTGGAAAGAAAACGGGCATTGATTTGAATGGTGAAGCCAAAGGTATTATGTTTGATTTGGACCGTGTTGGTAATGTCGAACTTGCAACAACGGCGTTTGGCCAGGGCGTCAGTGTTACCCCTATTCAACAAGTTGCTAGTGTTTCAGCTTCGGTTAATGGTGGTACTTTGTATAAGCCCTATATTGTTAGTAAAGTTACTACGGCAAATAATAAGGATACTTTAAAAAGCGTTGAAGCGACTAAGGTTAGAACTGTTATTAGAGATGATACTTCTAAGCTTGTAAGATATGCCTTAGAAAATGTTGTAGCTCATGGTAGTGGGCGTAATGCGTATATTGAAAATTATCGTGTCGGTGGAAAGACTGGTACGGCCCAAAAGGTTAATAATGGCTCTTATATGGTTGGTAATTATATTGTATCGTTTATTGGATTTATGCCAGCCGATAACCCAAGTATCGTGCTATATGTTGCGGTAGATAACCCTAAAGGGATTGTACAATATGGTGGGACGGTTGCAGCGCCTATTGCAAAAGCAATTTTAGAATCATATATTGAAATAAAAAATATTCCCCCAACTAAAGAAGTTATGCCTAAAGAATATAATTGGTTAGATGTGAAGTATCAAGTATTACCTGATGTTTTAAATAAAAGTGTTAAGGAAGCTAATGAGATATTAAAGGGTTATAAGTTAGAATACTCGGGTACGGGTTCAAAGGTTATATATCAATCACCGGAATCGGGATATTATGTAGCGGATGGTTCGACTATTAAGTTAATGTTAGGAGATTAGAAAAAGAGCTATACTCTAGCTCTTTTACCATGTTTTTTATTAGATAATTTTTCAACACAAATAAGGGTTTGATCATAAAACGAGTAGCTGGCATATGTTTCATTAAGGCAAATGCAAAGTTCAGTTTCCGTTATTTCTAGCTCGTTAGCAATATCGGCAATATTTAAATTATTAGTCTTAATGCACATTATAATTTTCTTAGACATTACAAGTTTTAATCGACGCATTGCTAAGGCACTTTTGTTATATCTTATTTTCATCTTTGACGACGCTCCTTTTGTAATTTAGCTATTAACTCATCATATATTTTATTGTTTTCTTGAATAATTTGTTCTTTTTTAGCTGGATCTTTTAGTTCTTGTTTGTAATAATCAATTTGATCCGAAATATTTTGTTTTCTTTTAACTATTGCTTGTTTGGTTTTAGTTGGATTATCGCTTTTTTTAATTTGGGCATTAAATGCTAAGATGGTATCTTCATCTAATATAACATAATAGATTCTAGCGATACCTTGCTTAGTTTCTTTTATCCCTTTAACTTTATTGTTGTTATTAAAAGCTTTTTCTTTAGTTATGTCAGCTTCATCAGTAGTGTATGGTTTCTTTAATCTTTCTAAAGTGCCAATTACATCAGCATAAAACTCGCTTTTAATGCTGGAAATATCTTCTACTACAAATATGTTTCCGACGTTTGATTTAGCAAAAATAATATTTCTTACGTTGGTATGAATATTCTTATCTTGCATTGTTATTTCCTGTTCAAAAATCATTTTTCTTTCTAAAGAATATTCTAATTTAGACTTTAATAGAGTATATTCTTCATCTTCATTTAGGATAGCTAAATCTTCTTGGTTTAAATCACTTTCTAATTCTTTGATATCTCTTGATAGTTTAATTATTAAATCATTTACTAAGTCAGAAAAGTTTTCAAGTTCAGGATTAGGAAACTCTTGTTTAAAACTTTCAAGGGTTGTTGCTGGTGATAATTGAATATTAAAATAAAATCTGCGGTTTGATATTAACCCACTACTTGAATTCATAATTCACACTCTTTTCTTTGCTTTTTATAATATAATAGTTATCTTTACTCGTCAATATTTATTTAAGATATTTTTTAGTTGCTCTTTGGTATAGGGTTTAGCTAAGTAGGCACTGAAGCCTTGGTTAAGATATTTTTGATTGGCTCCAATTAGGGCATCAGCAGTTAATGCTACTACAGGGGTTTTAAAAGAAGATATGTTTTTTAGATTTTCTAAGGTTTGGGTTCCAGACATTTCCGGCATCATGATATCCATTAAGATAATGTCATAGCTATTACCATTTTTGATTTTTTCTAGACATTTAAAGCCACTATCACAGGTATCTAAGTTGGTATAGTTTAAAGCCTCTAGGGCTCTTTTAGCTACTTTAATGTTTAGAGGATTATCGTCAACAATTAAGACTCTTTTAGACTTAGTTAAATCTTTTAGTTTAGGTAATGTAATACTATCTTGATAGTAAATTTCTTGCGGTAACATGATGGTGAAAGTTGTTCCTACTTGGTATGTGGTAGTAAAGTTAATGGTACCATGCATTAGTTCAACTAATCTTTTAGTTAGAGCAAGACCTAGTCCCATACCTTCGATATTAGAATTTTTAATAGTATCTAGTCTTTCAAATTTATGATACATCTTAGATAAAGTTTCTTCTTTCATTCCAATACCGGTATCTTTAATAATAATTATTAGATTACATTTATCAGGTTCATTAATACTTCGTACTAAGAGGTCTATTTTACCATCTTTAGTATATTTAATAGCGTTAGATAAGATATTAGTAATGATTACTTTAAGATGTTTGATATCACCATATAAGTATTTAGGAATATTATCTTGATATTCGATATTTAAAGTTAGATTTTTCTTATTTAGTTTAATTTTATGATTATTAATAACTTCGTTAATACTTTCTCTTACGTTATATTTTTCATTTTGCAGTTTTAATGTACCAGTTTCGGTTTCATTTATATCAATAACATTGTTAAACATTTCTAAAAGGTTATAGGAAGATGTAACAATATCTTGGAGGTCTTGTTTCATTTCTACAGGACACTTAGGATTTTCTTCTAAGGAAGTTGATAAACCAACAATGGTGTTTAGGGGTGTTCTTACTTCGTGAGACATACTAGCTAGGAAGTTTTCTTGGGCTTTTCTTACTTCACTAGCTTTTTTAGCTTCAATGTTTAGTTGTTCGATTACTTTGGTATCGGGATTTTCAATGGTAAAATACATGATTAGAAGGATATAAGACATAAAGTAATTATAGATATTGCTTTCGGGGAATTTTATTTGGAGTAAGATACTGAATAATGAAAGTATGGTTAAGCCAAGAAATGGCAATGATTTCTTTAAGTTTTTTTTATTTATCTTTATTAGTTTGATAGTTAGTAGTGATATGATACTTATTAGGATAGTACTTATAATGTGATATGTGGTATACCCTATTTGGGATACTTTTATTGTATTATTTATTATATTGACATCTATTGGTAATATAATGACTAAAATAATATTTATTAAATATATTGTTTTAAGTATTTTAGTAGTTTTAACTTTTTTATTTATTAGAACTAGGTTATATTGTAAAAATAAACTTAAGATAAGAAGGTTTAAGACTAGTTCTATTTTTTTCATGATTATAGTTAGAAAGTTAAGATTAAGGCTTTTAAATATAATAATGGTAAAAATGGCAATTACCGAGGAGATAAAGTTTATAATTAACATTTTAGAATATAACTTTGTTTCTTGGTTTTTAGCATTATTATGGTTAAAAAACACTTCAATAAGAAGTCCAGATAATAAGATGTTAGCAATTAATATTAATAGTGTGTTCATTACATTCTCCTTTTTTAGCGTGGACTTTAATATTATCACTTTGAGCTTTTGATAGCAATGTTTTTTTGCTAATTTTTGGTAAGTTTTTTTCTACTTTACATTAAACTCAAAAAAATAACACAGGGATTGTGTTACTTAATTTTACCAAATAAGCCTTTTTTAAAAGGAATGGTTTCTCTTGGTTCGAAGATTTTATTTTCTAAAATATTTTTAGTGTTGACATTAAATAGTTCTTCAATATAATCTTCAGGGATATGTTTTTTTAGGATGGTTTTAACTTCAGGTATTTTTTTATAAAATTCATGAGTATCATGGTGCGTATCAGTTGCTATAAATGATGGGATTTGATGTTTTAATAAAAGCATAACTGTTTTTCTAGCCTCATCACCATAATTACCTAGGATACTTCCTATATTAATTTGAAATAATGCCCCTGCTTGGCGTAAGTTTATGACTTCTTCAGGTTTTTCTTTAATAAAACGATATCTTTCAGGATGAGCAATAACAGGAATATAACCATTTACTTGAAGGTTAAATAATAAGTCTTTTAAGCCTTTAAAGTTATTATTCATTGGTAGCTCGAATAAGACATATCTACTCTTATTTAATGATGTAACACTTTTGTTTTTAAGAAGCTCTAACATATTGTTTTCAACAAATATTTCATTACCTAAATAAAGATTAATATTAATATTTTCTAACTTTAGTTTATTTTTTAATTCTTTTAAGATAGTCTCATTATCTTTTACTTTACTACTATAACTACTTCCTAATATAAAATGAGGAGTAACTATTATATCGGTTACTCCACTTTCATATGCTTGTTTTAATATATTAATACTTTCTTCAAATGATTTTGAACCATCGTCAATATTAGGCAAGATATGATTATGAATATCTATCATTTATCGGCCTTGTAATAGTAGTTAGAATAGTAATGATCTTTAGTAGCTGGATATTTATTTAAGACAACTCCAGCAATTTTATCACTAAATTTTTCTAAGTTTTTCTTAGTGTTATTTAGTAACTCTATTGGGGTTTGCTTATAGGCTGAAACAATAACAATTTTATCAACTAAGTCGGCCATGATTATTGAATCAGTTAGTCCTCCTACAGGAACACCATCATAAATTACTAGGTCATAGTTTTTAGCAAGTATTCCTACTAGTTGTTTGTTTTTATCACTAGCTAGTAATTCACTTGGGTTTGGAGGTACGATACCCATTGGTAAGACATAAATGTTTTCATATCTAGTTTTTTTAATATAATGTTTATATTTTTTTTCAACGTCGTCAATTAAAAGATTTGATAGGCCTTCTAAGTTTTCAACATGGAAAATGTTATGCTGTCTTCCTCTTCTTAAGTCGCAGTCAACAATTAAAACTTTAGTTCCAGCTTGAGCAAATGCCACGGCTAAGTTAGAAGTAACAAAACTCTTCCCTTCTCCAGAAAAAGAACTCGTAACTAAGATACTTTTTACTTTATCATCTACTGATGAAAATTGTAAGTTTGTACGAATAGTTTTGATGGCTTCAGCAATACTTGATTTAGGATTTGTTGCAACAATTAACTCATTCATTATTTATTTCCTCCTTTTAAAGTAGGTTTAAAAGGTACTACCCCTAATACTGGTAAACCAATTTTTTCTTCGACTTCTTCACTACTCTTAATAGTTGTATCAAAGTAAAACATAACAAATATAATACCACAAGCTAGTACGAATGACACTAGAACGCTGATAGCCATTTGTTTTGGTACATTAATATTGTATGGGATGGTATTTTCATCAGCATAATCGATAATACTTAGGTTTTTAATTTCATAAATGTTTTCGATTTCTTTAGAGAATACTTTAGCTATTTCGTTAGCAATGTCTTTAGCGTCTTTAGAGTTTTGGCTATTAACTGCTATTTTGATTAGCTCAGTATCTTTTTCGTTAGTTACACTAACCATGTTATGCAATGATTCATAACTCATGTTTAAATCCAAGTTACTAATTACTTGATTTAAGATTCTTCTACTTTTAATTATTTCACGGTAAGTAGATACTAATTTTTGGTTGGTGGTAACGTCTGATTGAAGAGTACCACTATTTGATGTTGAATCACTTGATCGGGCTAGTACTACTGTTGTATATGAGTTATACATTGGTTTTTGAATGAATAAACTATATACAATGCATGCACCAGCGCCAAGTACAACAAATAATATAATTAATAAATACTTGCTTAGAAAATAACTAAACATTTCTTTTAAATTTACTTCTTCCATATAATCCCTCTTTGCTAAGATAATTATAAACTATTTAATTATTTTTCTCAACTACGATTTGTTATTTTTATATTTTTTTTGCATTTTTTCTTCTAATTCGGTAGCTATACTAGATATTTTTAAAAAACACCATATAACGAACGCTAAAATAAAGATAATTATAAATGTCATTTTCTTCACCTAACGTTATTATATAGTATTTTATTATAATTGCAATTATTATTTGTTCGACAAATTTCGACAATTAAATTTGTTCTATGAATAATTCTTTTTGCTTTTTTAAGTTTGTAGTTAGTTTATAGATACTGGTAAATCCTAGGATAGCTAAGGAACTGCCACAGGTATCGATTAGGATGTCCATTATTTTGCAGCTTCTTCCATCAACAAATAATTGGTGGATTTCATCACTAGTAGCGTATAGTACACAGAATATTATGGCTAGGATTATGTATTTTGTTGTAAGTTTTTCTTTAGTTTGTAAATATAAGATTAGGATTAATCCTAGAATAAAGTACTCTGTAAAGTGAGCGGTTTTTCTAACAATAAAGGTTTTATCTTCAATAATCTTTTGTCTTTTTTCTTCACTGATATTTTCTTTTTTAATGCTAATTACAGTATTTACAACAGCACTAGTTACTTTGTTAGAACTTGATTTAGATTCATCAGATACTTGAGCAGAGAACATAAATATTACACCCATCCAGATTATGGCTAGAACAATTAGAACTTTATCTTTGTATTTTAATAGTTCTTTGGTATATTTAGTAGCATAAAGAATAAGGGATAATGATATTACTAAGTAGATTGTACTTACAATGTTAAAGATACTCATAATACTTTGATAAGTGTAATTGATTAGATTAGAGATAATATCGTTATAGAATTCTAGATGTCCTAAATCTAAGGTATTAGATAGGTATAAATGAATTATGGTTATTAGAGTGGCTGTAGTTAGTAAGGATATAATGATATTTCTTTCTTTTAGAGTATATCTAGTTATGAAGTAATTAATGATAAATAATGTAATACATAGGATGTCTAACGCTACTAAGATATGATAGATTCTGTTAAAACTATTATGATATTTATTTAGAATATTAGAATAACTTATTTCCATTTCGTATGTACTGCTCATTTGAGTAATAAATTTATTAATTGATGTTTTATCTTCTTCAGTTAATTTGTAGTCTTTTAACTCTTCGTTAATGTTATTCGTCAAATTTTCTTCAACACTAGTTTTATTAATTGTATTATCTTTATTGTTGTAGAAGTTATCCAACATTTTTTCTGTTGTTCTTCTTAGTAGTTCTTTATCGAAGATATTGTTTAGAATGTCATCACTTAGTCCTGATTGGGTTACATAGTATGACATTTCTAGTTTAATGTTGGTATATAGTTTTTCATAGTAGTTAGTTTCATTTAGTTGTTGAGCCATGAAGTTTTGATTAAAAATAGTAAATAAGATTATCGTAATAGTTGTTGTTAAAAAGAATAAGATTGATGAGATGAATTTGGTTAAGTAATTAAAAAATATAGTATGAGGTTTCATTATTCTTCTCCTTCTAGGCTGGCGGTTATGACGTATCTTTTATCTTTAAAACCATAGATACTTACTGGGTAGCAGGTATACATTAGTAAGGTTTCTTTGTCGTCTTTGATATCCATGTTTTTTTCAAGGTCAGTAGCTTTGATTATTTGGCCTGTGGTTACTTTGTAGGTATAGGTTCCATAACTTGTTTTGATAATTATTTTAGATCCTATTTTAAGGTCTGGTAGTTTGCCAAAGTGAGCTTGAGAGTTATGAGCTGCCAAGACGATGGTTCCCCCTTCTCCAGGAAAATAGGACCCAGCATAGTGGCCAATATTTTTCTTGATTAGATCTAGGTTATCTCCTTCAACGATATTAGCTGATACGTTAATAGTTGGGATTTCTATAGTAGCAAATATTTCACCATAGGTTGGATAGCTTGAAAGGCGTTTGCTCCCACTATCTATGTTTATCTTTTCGGTGGTTCTATTTACTTCTTTGACACTCATTTTATTTAATAGTGAGATTGTGGTATCTATTTTTTTAGCAAAGAAAATAAATATTAAAAAGATAAATAATGATGCAAAGAAAAAAGCAATTGCCAATTGCTTAACAATTACCTTTAAAGTTGCAATACTTTTTTTAAGCATTAGCTTTTTTCATCTTTCTTGCGATTACGGCAATTCCGATAATAGATACCACACCAGCAAGAGCAATGATCATATAAGTATCAGTATATTTTACTTTAGAAGCAGTAACTACTGTGAATACTGTACCATCTAAGTTATATACTTTTACTCCGTTTTTAACAGCTGTAACTTTAACACTTGTGTTATTAGAAACTTCTGTTAATAATGCTTTGATTTCATTTTTTTCAGCTTTTGTTAATTTTTCAAAAGAAGTAGCATCTCCTCTTTCAATAATAGCAACAGCTTCATCAATTTTACTAGCAATGTAATCAGCATCAGATTCAGATACATTATTTTGTGATAAGTATCTTTCGATTTCTACTTTTTGATCACTAGTAGCTTGGAATGTTGCTCCATTGATTGTATAAGCTTTAGTTAACTTAGCTTTTAGCTCGTCTTTACTCATAGCGTTAACGTTTAGTGTTCCAACTAATAACATTGCTACGAATAGACATACAATATTTCTTATTTTTTTCATATTCTCTCCTCATTTCTTCTTGTATTTTACTATTGTTTTTAAGTATTTTCAAGTGGGTTATGACAATTACTTGTCAAATTTTTATAATATTTCTTAATTTTAATACTTTCCGGGCTGTTTTTTACTAGTTTAATGTTCTTTTAGTTATTATCGTATCACTTGATAAAGATAAGAGATAACAAGCTAAGAAACGTCTAGTATTTAGATTATTAACTCCTTTAATAGAATCAATCTTTTCATTTATATCTTCTAAAGTAGAACCTGCTAAAGGCAGAAGATATTCATTAGGAGTCCAGATATTATCAACCTTAACTAAAGTAGTATAGATATAAAGTCTTTTTAAGAATTCTCCGGAGCAAGAAAAGGCAATATCGTAATATTCATACTCTTTATTAGTATAGGCATCTTCTACTATCACTACACCCTTTTTAGAATTAACATCTTTAATTTGAAAGACACTTTCTACTTGGTTTTCATCTATTTTCCAAGCTGTAGCATATTCACTAGATAAAACATTTAATGTTTTTATGTACTTAGAGAACTCAGTTGGTTCATTATCAATACTATGAAATAGTAAGAGATTAGTTAAAGCTTTAGTCTCCATTTTAGAGATATCGATGTTATTTAGCTTAAATGCTTTTTTAAATTTATCTATAGGTAATGTCTTATAAGTAAGACAACAATTTTCAATTACACTTCCTATTTGGTCTTTAATTTTACGATACTGAATTATATCTTCGTTATCTTTAAGTTGATTAAATTTTTTATTGTATTCTTTAGTTTGCTTTTCTTTGATTTTTTCTTCTTGATATTCATTAGGAGTTCTTCCTTGGTAGGCAATTGATGTAGTATTGTTCATCATGTTATCTAGTAAGATACATAGTTCTTGATAGTCTTTCTCATTATGAACTAAATCTGCTAAATGTTCTTTTAGTTCAGTTCTATCTAAGTTAAGATTACAATACTCTTTTATTCTTTTTAAGATATAGTCGGGATATAAATGTAGTTCGTCTAGTTTATCTAGGAATGCTATGGTTGAATCTTCCGTTAGTAAAAAATCATGGTATCCATACCCTACTACGTCTTCAATTGGTCTTTCATAGATACTTAGTTTACGAGTTTTACTTACTAGTTCGATTGCTTCTTCTAGGTATAAGTAATAATCAGCACAGGTATAGACATTGTCTTTTAGGATAATAAAGTGATAATTAATTAATGGTAAGTTAATGAGGTAATCAAATTCATCGGCATCTATTTCAGTATAGTCATATACTAGCTTGTATAGGTCTTTCTTGGTTAGAACGCCAAATATTTTGATTATACCTAAGAATACTTTTTCAAAGTTAGTGTTATTTTTGATTATGGCTAAGTCTGTTTTATTTAGCTTTTTGATTGTATGTTCAACACTCGCTTTAAATTCTTCTGGTATATCATATTTATTTTGAGTATGATCATAGCGAATAATTAGTTTAGCACTTAATGATTCATAGGCTATATGTTCTCTAACCTTTTCTTCTTTTAGGTGCTTATTTTTGATTATCATTTTAAGTAAGTCGATTTCTTCAATGGTTAAGAAGTCTTTTAGATATCCTTCTTGATTATATAAGTCTATTATAGTTTCAAGCATTTTCTTAGTAGTTATCTTATCATAGTCCTTAAAGTTTTTGATTATTTTGTAATAGTCTTCGTAGATGGCGTCTTTACGTAAATATTTAGCTTCGTCTAATAGTTTCATTTTGTTCCTCTTTTCTTAGGCTTATATTAACATATTAATGGAAAAATAGATAGTATGTTATAACATTTTTAAATGCTAATATTATTTGATTCCAAATAAAAAATATTGGCTGTAACTTAACCAATATTTTGAACGTTACTCTGCAGCTTTTAGGCAAAAATCTAAAAATTCATTCAAGTTGGTATTTGTTTGTTTTTTTAGATTATCACATAGCTCTTGAATTTGAATTTCATCACTTTTCTCATATTTAGGATCTGTAGGAAATAGTTTAACGTATTCTTTTTTTCTTTTATCGCCAGTCTTGGTAAATGGTACATTTGCTTTTTTTAAAACTTCTTCTAGATTTGGGCTATCATATATTGGTACTATATGGTCATAGGCCCAATGAGATTTAAACATTTTCTTATTTATGAAAGCACTTTTTTGATTTTCGGTGCAATCATCAGTATCTAGAATAATAAATATTTTGAAATCTTCATCGAGAGATTTATTATTGCTAGATAGTTTAACATCTTCATACTTTTTAATAAAGCTATTATATGATTTAAAAATCGTATTATTTAGGGTTTGTTTCACGCTGGTTATTTGAATAGAACTTTCACCATTATTGTTACTAACTATTTCCATTTTCAAACGTAATTTACTCTTTACATGCTGACATATTTGTTTTTCGGATTTGCCATGAACTATAACTATGGCTTTAGTGTAATTTAACTGCTGCATAGTTACCTCTATTTTAAATTATCTATCAATTCTTCAAAATCAATGTCACTTATAATTGGTACTCCTCCAAATAAGCCACTTAGGTATTTCTTTTGAGGATTATTGTTTTTTTGGATTCTTTCTTGAAAATCGTCAAGTGAAATTAAAGTCTTTTCGGCATTTTTATTTGCTCTAAAAATATATACACTTCCTGTAGGCATAGAATTTATCAAGATGGTATTATGAGTAGTTACTATTAATTGTCCTTTAATATAAGGTACAACGCATTCAAGAAGACCTTTAATTAATAAATCATGAATGCCAGTGTCTAGTTCATCAATTATAACAGTTTGACCTTCACACGCTGCAATTAGATATGGAATTATAGTTAAAATATTTTGCGTGCCATTTGATTCTAGAGAAAAATTGATATCTTTAATTTTTCCATAGATCATTTTTCTAAAATATAGATGGTATTTTAAATAATTATCTTCATAGTTTTTCTTATAATATACTCTTTTTATATCCGAGTACAAAGATGTAAATATTTCGTTTAATAGATATTCTGTTTTATTAAGTTCTTCTTCATCTTTGATAAGTATTTTTCCGTTATCAAGATTTTCTAAAATATGGCTATTCAATCTTATTGCACCAAACTCACTATTATTTTTGCCATTGATCTTTGTAGATATTCCATTTAGATATAGTAAAACATTATAAAGATTTTCGTTAATCGCGTTCTTCATGTATTCAATTTTTTTATCATCAATTTCATATGAAAGGATTGACATAAATGAGTGCTTGCCCCAATACTTATTAAGAAGTTCAATAAATTCATTATAATATTTTTTATCTTTGAAAACGTTGGCATTAATCTTCATATTATCAGTATTAATATTAAAATAGTTAGTCATATTTTTGTTAAGGGTAAAGTCTAGTCTTTCAGAAACTATTTTTTCATTATCAAATTCGATACGATAAACTCCATCTTGTCCATTCATATCAAAGCCATATTCTAAAATCATATTATCTGCTGAATCAATAGTTTTATATTCATCAATTATCATTTTAGTATCTTTATAATTTGCTTTAATAATTGAATTGGCAAAATTAATTGCAACTTTGCTTGATTCTTTATTAAAATTCTCATTTTTACTAAATTGATCAAGTAAATTCTTAGCAAATTCATTGGCAGCCATAGTTCTCATTGTTTCATTTAATGTATAAAATGAATTAGCTAAATTAGATTTACCAACTCCATTTTCGCCATAAATAAGCACTAGTTTTTTTGAAGTGTCTTTTGTTTTCATAAAATCCACTTTAAAGTCAACAAGTGACTTATAGTTATTTAGTTTAATATATCTGATCATTATATTCACCTTTTTCCTTTTTTCAATATATAGTATAGCATAATTTTCAAAAAAGTATACTATTTTTTACTGCTTTTGATACAATTTGTATCATTTTTATTGGAAATTGGTTTTTAGTTGGGATTTACTACAACACTAGTTAACATTGTGTTGCTTGCATATTTTTTCTAAATAGCTATTTTTGAAAAATACCAAATGTTTTTAAATGCACAGAGTAATTTTCAGCAGTATATTTTTCTGAATTTGCTTCAATATAATTAACAATCTCTTTGTTCATTTTAGAATCAATTTTTTTCTTAAAAATATAGTTTTTAAATTTGTTGATAAATTCAGCGTATTTTAAAACTAAAATATTATTTTCAGATTTAAAGGCAATTTCATTTATTTCAGCACTTTGAAATTGATACTTATAATCATATCTGCACTTTCTGCAAATCAAATATGCCGCATTGTCATAGCTATCTTTGCTTATTTTACTAACCCTTAATAAATCTTTTATGCTTATGTTTTCATATTCGTTTTTAAATAAATTTGCTTTATATTTTTTTAAAAAATCAACTGTATCAACTAATATCTTAATTCCTTCATTAAATTTACTTGAAACTTCAAAGTTTATAGAATTATTTTTTAATACCTTAAAATTGTTAAAATACAAAAAGCTCTTAAATTCTTCAACTATAAAATGCAAATAATTGGTTTCATAAATTTGATCAGCTGTTGTAAAATCTACTTTTTCTGTTACACTTAATCGTTCAATTAGGGAATCCTTTTTGCTATTATAACACCATCTCGCTATATTTTCCGTGATTTGCCATTTATCATTTTTATACTTTTGCTTAGACTCCTCTAATTTTTCTTTAAAGACTGTTATTTGTGAATTTGTACTAACAAATTTCCTACAATCTATTTTTGATTTTGGCTTTTTTAATTCTGCATCATAATCTTCTTTAATTAAATTTTCAATCCTATAATACTCTTTCTTTAACTTATTTGGCATTATAAATGAATGATTATCGGGTATTCTCCTAAAACTTTTGACTTGGTTGTTAAGACCTGGAACCACACTTTCTGCATACCAAATATTTTTGGCAACTTTTCTTTTTTCTCTTTCGTCTTTCAAATAAAGCTTGCGATCTTCTTTAGAATTATTTTTGATTCCACAAAAATACTTAATACATTCACTACCTACTATTAATTCCTTTTGATTTTCTAAATTTTTTATTTTAAAAATTGAACTTATTTTTTTATGGCCGCACAATTCACAGTTAATTATTTTTCCTTGACTTTTCTCTTCGTATTTTGTAGCAGACCATTCACCTTGGGCATGATTAAATATATCATTCCATTCATTTTGCAAAGATATTTGGCGATCTTTTGACATTTTTTTAAAATCGCTATTCAACATTCTTGGCAATCCATTATGATATGACATTGCATTTACGATTTCTGGATAGTCCTTGCTAGTTTCACTTAAAAGAAACAGATTAGCTACTTTGCACGAAATGAAGAATTTAATATTTTCTTTTTTGGACATTTTTACATCACTCCTTATCTTTAATTCTTGATTTTTAATGGCCAATTCCATCATAATCGCAGAATTAATATTTGTAAATACCTAATTTTAGGGTATCGTAAATGCTGAATTTGATAATAATTAAAAATCAATTTTACTTCTTAGTATATTAATATCATCGTTATTTTTTATTGAAAAATTTTTTATAACTTTATTCATACATTCAGGAGTCCAATAAATTTTCAACTTTTCTTTTGATCTAGTTATAGCTGTATAAAAAATATTTTGCGTAATGGCGTCCCCTATTTCATCGTTTAAAACAATTTTAACTGATTCATATTCTAAACCTTGTGCTTTGTGAATTGAAGTAGCATATGCGACAACAAATGGAACTACACAGTCTTTTCTATCCTCTATGTCGTCATCATTATTTGCGTTAACACTAAATCTAATAACTGTTTTTTTATTTAATCTATCTACTACTTCTAGTCCTATAGACATAGCTTGAATATCTGTAATTAGGATATCTATTAAAATATCAAAAGTTATTTTTTCGTTGCTTTTATTAATATTTACTATTTTACCTTTTAAATTGTTATATAGAATTGGATAAAATCTATTTAAATCATTAAATAAAACAGGATCGCCTACTTTATATGAGTTTATACCCCATTCATATGCTTGGTTCTGATTATTAGCCTGCAAGTATTTATTTATGTTATTAATTCCATATGGGCCATCATAATTCAAGCATAATATTATTTCATCTTCACTGCCTTTATTAAAAATATTTTTATTTAATGTTTCAGACATATCATAATCTGATAAGTACTCCACGATATCTGTATCAAGATTTCGTACTTTTGACCACAAGTCCAATAGGACTTGACTCTTGGTTCGAAAAGTACCATCCAATTTATTTATACATTGTGGCGGTAATAATTCTTTGGCGAATCTAAACCAATTTCCAAACTTTATTGATTCAATTTGATATATGTCACCAACCAATAATAATAAATTGTACATTTCATTTCGGGATAATATGTTATTCATGTCATAATTATCAACAGTACTGCACTCGTCTATAACTAGCAAATCACAAACAACCGAATTTGTTTTATATTTGTCAATTGTCATAAAAGTGAAGTTAAAATTATCTTCTCCAATTCGTCTTTTTAAGTTTTCAACTGCAGGGTTTGTTTTGGCTAAAAAGATAATATTTTTGTCTTTTAATATGTCAGAAATAATTTTGATTGTTTCGGTTTTGCCACACCCTGCCGAGCCATATAGTAAGGCTACTTTCGAGCTAATAAACATCTTTTGACATATTTCATATTTTTGGGAATCCGTAAATTTATAATCCGAAGAATCTTTCCATATTGTAAAAATATTACTATATTCTGCATAACCATCACATGATAATTCTCTTAATTTTTGCATAATAGAGATAGTTTCTGATTCATATCCATTTACATATATATATTTAGTGTTTTTTTCTATTTTTCTTTCTTCATGTTTTGGCAAATAAATTTTCGAATTAAATCTTGCAATTAATTCATCAACATTGCTTGGTAAATCAATTTCATTTATTTTATTATATATAATTCCTAAGCTATCTGAATTATAGTGAAGTCTTCTAGATAACAACTCATCATCACGCCCGTTATTGTCTATACATTGAAGTAAATCATTGATATCAACCTTATGATTTTGTAGGGATGATGCATATGGCATTTCATCGAATGGGATTGATCCATAACTTAAATATAAATTTGACAGTTTTTTATTGTCATTGAGACTTAATTGTGATTTTATAACTTGATTATTTAGGCGAAATAAAAGGTACTTTAAAATGTTGCTTCCTGGTTTATTATTTATAACAACTTTTCTTGATTCTTCAATTAAATTCAAAATGAAATGTGTATTGGCGCCATTTGTTAATATTTTTTTAAAATCTAAATAACGATTATTGTCTAGTTCAACAATATCTAGTAAACTGTATCTGTTGACCTTTAAATATTTCATTATCAAGTCATATTCACCATATTTTGAAGAAATTTTATATTGTAAGCCAAATATTTTTGAATAAATTATTTAATTCACAAGGCCTTATAGCTATTTTATAGCTATCTATAATTTTTATATTAACATTTTTTTCAAATAGTTGTATTGTTCTATCAATACTGGAAATTTTGATGGCATAATTGTCTAATATCTTTTCTTTAGAATATACGACAATACGATTAAACTTATTAATATAGTCTGTAGCCTCACTTAATGTTACTTCATAAAAAAGATTGTTATCAATAATAATTGGCTTTATTTTTCTAACATAATACATGTTTCCTAAAACTTTTTTCGAATTATTAAAATTAGTAATTTTTATCTGATTTGAGATTTGTCTATAATAATTTTCCATGTTTTTTTCAACGTTAAGAGGAAAAGAATATAAATTATCTAAAATAGTAATTTTATATTTTTTATACATAAATTCTTTTAATTCAATTAAATAACTTAAATATTTAATTAATACTCTAGATGAGCCATCGCCATTGGGCAATGAATGAGAAGTTGATATTTGTAAGAAACCATGTAACGCTCTTAATTCTCTCATATTAGCACAACTTTTCACATACTTAATTGATTGTTGATTATTTTCATGACTATATTTAACATATTTCTTTTCTTTATCTGTAATATATACTCTAAAAAAGCAATATTCTACTAAATATCTAAGATTACTTAATATATTTTTGGCCATATAATCTCTATTATCAATATTATCCAATATAATTTTGTTTATCATTTCATTTATATCTGCTATTTTAGCATCAATATATTGTAACGCTTCATCCATAAATACTACCCGCCTTCATTAATAGATAATTTAATAACAATTAGTATTTTAACATAAATTTTAATTTCATGGAATGAATCCTACTATAAAGTAGCATATAAAAAGACTTATTTAGTCTCTGCTATATAAGTCTCTTGTATATAATTTGTTTTTAACATCTAAAAGATTATCATCTACCCTATTAACTACAATAATATCGCTGATATTTTTAAATTCATTTAAATCTTTAATAACTTCTAAATCATCAAATGTATCAGTAGTTAATGTTGGTTCATAGATTACTACTCTAACATTTTTATCTTTTAAATTCTTAATAACACTTTGAATTGCACTTGCTCTAAAGTTATCTGAATTACTCTTCATAGTAAGTCTATAGATACCTACTACACTAGGGTTATGTTCTAGAATCATATCTGTAATATGTCTTTTTCTAGTATCATTAGACTTAACGATAGCTTCAATTAAGTTTTCTGGAACATTATCGTAGTTAGCTAATAATTGTTTAGTATCCTTAGGTAGGCAGTATCCACCATATCCAAATGAAGGATTATTATAGAAATTACCTATTCTTGGATCTAGACATACTCCATCTATAATATCTTTAGTATTTAATCCTTTTAATTCTGCATATGTATCTAATTCATTAAAGTATGCTACTCTTAATGCTAAATAAGTATTAGCAAATAGTTTAACAGCTTCAGCTTCTGTTGAATTCATAAATTTAACAGTTACATCTTCTTTTAAGCAACATTCTTTTAATAAATTAGCAAACTCTTCTGCTCTTTTGCTTTTTTCTCCTACTATTATTCTTGATGGATATAAGTTATCATATAAAGCTTTTCCTTCTCTTAAGAATTCTGGACTAAACATAATATTATCAATGTTATATTTTTTCTTCATATTTTCGATGAATCCAACTGGAATAGTTGATTTTACTACCATAGTTGTATCTATATTCATTGATATAACTTTTTTAATTATATCTTCTACTGAAGATGTATCAAAAAAGTGTGTTTTTTCATCGTAATTAGTTGGAGTAGATATAATTATATATTTTGCTCCATTAAAAGCTTCTTTATAATCTAAAGTTGCTTTTAAGTTTAATTCTTTAGTTTTAAAATATTCTTCTATATATTGATCTTGAATAGGAGATATTCTATTATTTATTTTCTCTACTTTTTCTGGTATTACATCTAAAGCAATTACCTCATTTTTTTGACTAAGTAATGTGGCTAGAGATAAACCTACATACCCAGTTCCTGCTACCGCTATTTTCATTTGCAAAACTCCCTATCTACTTGTAAAATTTTTTATACCATTCAGCAAAGTTTCTTAAACCAGTTCTTAAATCAGTACTTGGCTTATATCCGAAATCGGTTTCTAATGGTGTTGTATCAGCATATGTAATAGGAACATCTCCTGGTTGCATTGCTACTAATTCTTTATGGCTTTCAAAGTCATAATCATTTGGTAAAACTCCTGCTCTAACCAATTCTTCTTGGAGAATTGTTACAAAGTCTAATAAGTTAACCGGATTACTATTTCCTATATTATAAACTTTATAAGGTGGAATTGGTAAACCATCTTCACCAATTTTCTTTTCTGGAGCTTTATGCATTACTCTTACTATTCCTTCAACTATGTCGTCAACGTATGTAAAATCTCTTTGACAATTACCGTAATTGAATATTTTTATTTTTTCACCTTTTATAAGCTTATTTGTAAAGCCAAAATATGCCATATCTGGTCTTCCAGCTGGACCATATACAGTGAAAAATCTTAATCCTGTTGATGGAATATTATATAATTTGCTGTAGGCATGTGCAAATAATTCATTTGATTTTTTTGTTGCCGCATATAAACTTACAGGATTATCAACTTTATCTTCTGTTGAATATGGTACCTTCTTGTTTGAACCATATACAGATGAAGATGAGGCATATACTAGATGCTCAACAGGATAATTTCTACAAGCCTCTAAAATATTATAAAAACCAATTATATTTGATTTAATGTATGAATCTGGATTTGTAATAGAATACCTTACTCCAGCCTGTGCTGCTAAATTAACTACTATATTTGGTTTATACTCTTTAAAAATATTATTTATCAGATTTTTATCTGATAAATCTCCTTTTATAAAAGTAAAATTATCATTTTTCAATTGATTTAAACGGTATTCTTTTATATTAACGTCATAATAATCGTTTACGTTATCTAAACCAATTACTTTAACATCTGGTTCATCATTTAAAATTCTTTTGGCAAGATTTGAACCAATAAATCCTGCAACTCCTGTTATTAAATATGTTTTCATTTTTTTCTGTTTCCTCCTATTTTTATTTTCTCTAAAATTTGTTTCATTTCTTTATTATAAAACATGCAGTCAATTAATATTGTTATTATTGTAGCAGCTAAAGCAATAATTATGGCATTTATAAGCCAATTAAAATAACTATTATTATTTAGCATTGGAATATAAATAGCGGATAAATTAATGAGTATTACATCTAACACAATTGCTAGTATTTTTTTTATACTCAAAAACAAATTTCTATTTAAAATATATTTTGATGTATGATAAATAAATTCAATTGTTCTAATAGCCATTGCAACTATTGTTCCTATTGCAACTCCAACTATTCCAAATGATTTAACTAATAGTATTGATATTAATATATTAGAAATACATTCAACCCAAGCACCTATCCTGGTTTCTTTAAAATGACCAGCTGCTAATGTTATTGAGCTATATGGCAACCTAATTGCCCAAATAAATTCACTTATCACTATTAGGTATCCAAATAGTGGTCTTATATAATTTGCATCTGTCACGCCATTTGTGTAAACCTCGACAAATGGAACAATTAATACCATAGCTGAACTGAAAACTACTGTCACGATACTAAAGTATATTATTTCGTATAAGTTAAATTTATTATTTAAATTTTCCTTTTCATTTTTAGCTATCATGTCTCCAAATATAGCATCTATTCCATTGTTGAAAGCCTGAATAAGTGATTTTAATCCTTTTACAACCAAATAGTATATTGAATATACAGAAATTTCTTCAAGCGTGCAAAAAAAAGTTAAAACTGTAACATCAGTATTGTTATGTATTACCGCGGCTATGTGTTGAGCTAGTCCATCCCATTTATTTTTTATTGGATATTCTTTAACTGAGTCAAATGGTGCCAGATTGTAATGCTTCTTAACATATATATTTTGAATTATTGGTCTTAAAACAAATATTATACCACTGACTAATTTTATCATTAAAATATCTAAATTTAAATATGCCATGATAACAATAGCTATTATACTCAAAATATAAGTAAATATTTGAATTAATGATATTATATATGTTTTTTGATCGGCTTGAAGTAATAATTTTATAGTCATTCCGAAAAAATATTCAGCAAAAGTACTTATAGATATTATTATAATTAATGATATTGTAAAGAAGTAATCAAAATTCTTATTAACTATTATCGGATAAAATATACATAAAACCATTATGTATGCAATAAATATCATAGATATTGTTTTAAAAAATTTATCTGCAGTTTTTAATATGCCGTTAACTGTTTTGTTGTCTTTTTTTGCTAGTGGTTTATATAAAGCTGCTTTTACTACCGGGCCGAAACCAGACTCTAATAAAGAAATATAAGCAAGAAACTGAGTTATTGAAGTTACAAGTCCATTAATGTTAGAACCAAATTTACTAATAATTATTTTAGGTACTATAAAACCATAGAGAATATAAATTATTTGAAGCAATAAATTTGTTAGAACATTATAAATGGCTTTTTTCTTTCTCATATTTTATCCACCATGGAAATATCTAACAAATTTCCTAGCTTTTCATCCCAAATTTCCGGTGAAAATTTGCTCATTCCAGAGGCTGGAAAAAAAGTCAGTTCCCCAAAATATATTTGACCATTTATCTCATAGAAATCTACCCTTACAAAGGGTATATTCGAAGCTAACTTAGATGCCAACTCTAACATTTTCTTAAAATTTTTAGGTTTATTGATTGTTTCATCAATATCATGATTTGGCCTTTTAAATGGAGCTAAATTCCAATTTGTATCATAAAAAGTTTCTTTTAAATCTGTTGAACGATCTGTGCAAACTAAAATATATTTTGGAATTCCATTAAAGCAAAAGAACTTATAGTCAATTAAATCTTTATTTAACTTATCAGTCATGTATTTTTCAACGATAATTTTTGGTTTCAAGTTTTTATAAGGCCATTCACGTCCACCATAAAAATAATTTTTATTGAAGCTTTTTTTTATCTTCTTTAATGCTGCTGTTTTATCTAATGTTGCTTTATTTTGACAAACAACTAATCCTCCAGAATCATGTGTGCATTTCATCACAAATTGATTTGGAAGCGATTCAAAATCAATCTCATCATAATTATTATATACTGCAATTGTAGGAATTATATACTCTTTACCTATTATATTTTCGACGTAATTCTTCACTTCATATTTATCTACCATTATACTATATTTAGGATTTCTATCATAAAGCTTCAGCCATTGTAACTTTTCACTAAATGTTTTTGGATTATTAATATTTAACTTTTTTCCAAATGTTAATTTGTACCTAAGTTGCAAATATGCTTCATCTGATAAAATTGGAATATTTCTATTATTCAAGAATATAATAATACTTGATGGATGTTTTAAAAATTTAACAAGTTTAGTTAACATTTACTGCCTCCATTTTTAATTATTTTTTTATATTCATCTATTGTTTTTTTCATTATGGCATTCCAATCAAAACTATTAGCTATTATTGCTATTTCATTAGCTGATATCTTGCTGAATTCATTACGTTTTTTATAAGAATCCAGTAATTTTTTTGAAATGCTTATTATGTCGAATTCAGCAACAAAGCCCAATTTTTCTTTTCTTACTAGCTCATCAATATTGGTTCCAGGTGTAACTAGAACGGGAACTCCATAACTCATTGCTTCTATTACAGCAGTAGGTTGCCCCTCAAGTCTTGAGGTATGAACAAATAAATCAGTGTCAAGCAATATTTTTTCCTTTTCACTATCAAATACTGGGTCGTTTATTTTTATTAAATCCGATATTTTATATTGTTCGATTTTAGAATTTAATATTTTTTTACTGTCAAGATCATCTGGTCCATATAAATTGAACTCAAATTTATATTTTCTAAACTCGCTTTTATTATTATTTATGGCTTCAACCAAATAGTCAAGTCCTTTATGGTACATTGCTATTCTTCCGATAAATGTCACATTATATTTTTTCTTATCTTTAATATTTTCAAACGTTTTTATTTTTTTCTTTATTTCAACGCCATTTCCAACTACAAAGTAATCGTTAATTTTAAAAGATTTACTTGTTTCATATTCTTTATCAGTTAGATAATGAATTGAAGCCGCATTTTTAACAAAATGATTAAAAAACAAAATATTTCCAATCAATTTTTTGAACGCCTTTCTTTTTTGCGAATGATATGTTAGTGAACCTCTTGGTGTAATTACATAAGGTATGCCTTTTTTCTTTAATGATTTTGCTATTTTTGCATACTTTACTCTGTATACCTCTTCAAATACAACAAGGTCTGGGTTGTTAAATGGAAATGGCAGTGTGGTTATATCATTATTTTTCATTGTTTCCTTTGAAAAATAGTTTTTATATTTTAATATATCATTCGTCTTAGTTTCATAAATATTATAAATCCCTATTGTCTCATATTTTGAGCCATAAAAAATATTTTTGGGAATGTTAGTGTTTGGACCGGCAGACTTGTTATCATTTATGCCGGCTATATATAAAATTATCATAAATTTTCTTCCTTTCTTAAAATGCTAAACGATATGGAACTACACCATACCAATTTGGCCTATAAATCATTATTACTAGCCAATATATTATAAAAAATACTACTATAATAGTTTTTAATAAAAATTGTGTTTTTTTATTTTCTAAACTCGATACAACATTTGGAAGCCATATTATTATAAAAATAGTAAAATAGTGTGCAAATCTATTAAATATACTAACACGCATAACCAATACATTCATTATAACGGCTAAGCCCATCATATAGACTAAAAATCCGATATTATTATTTTCTGCTATTATCTTTTTATTTTTTATTAAGGTAACACCAAAAACTAATGAAATCAAATAAACAGCCGAATCTAAAAGAGAGCCAAAATAATTTTCTGAGGCAAATACCGATCCTGAATAATCAGATAGTCTTTGCGAAAATGACGAAATAAAGCTAAAGAAATTTTTCCCAAATACAAAAGCCAATATTGCTAAAAATAATATTAAAGTAACAGCTTTCTTAGATACTTTCTTGCCGTAAAATGGAATGAATAGGATTGCTAATATTGCTGAAGAGTGAAAAAAAGATGCTACAATTACCCATATAACAAATAAAATCTTTTTGTTTTTCTTTAGTTCTTCAAAAGCAAATAATATTATTGCAATAGCCATTGCCTGCCTCATAATATTCATATATGAAAAATAAAAATTACAAATAATATATAAAATAGTACTTAGATACACATTTTTAGAATTTTTATATATAAAACATAAAATTGAAAAATTAATAAAAATAGAAGTAACAATTAATAATGCTTGATAGTTTGAAAAAACTTTTCCTAATATCCAGCAAAAATACGTAAATCCGTATTCATATCTTAGCGTTTCAAATTGATATGGTTGTAAATATCTAATTCTTAAAAATGCATTTGTAAATTGGTATGTATCGACACCTACTGTATTTGCTCGCATACAGGATATTAAAATTATTGGCAAAAAACTCATAAATAAAAATAATTTTTTCTTTTTATTATCTTCCTTGTATTTGGTAAACAACATTGATAAAACCAAAATATATAATAGCAAACATAAGTATATTATCATACATACTCCAATCTAACTTCTTAAAAATTTTTTATATAACAGTATTCTTAAAGAATTTGGTATAATTGATACAACTAGTGAAGAACCTGCTGTTATTATAAATTCTTTGAAACTATAAAATCCTTTTTTATAGTATTTATATTTAAAGCCCAGTATTGGTTTTAAATATTTTATTCCACCACGACGCCTAAAGAAGTCTTCGCTTGTTCTTATAAAATAAAGGACTTCTTGATAAGTATAAAATTTACAATTACTCATTATCATTCTTATATATAAATCATAGTCTTCAGTAAGTTTGCTTTCTTGATAGCTTCCTGCAGAAAGTACCGAAGAAACTCTAAAAATAACTGTCGGCTGAATCATTGGACATCTTTTGTGAGCAAATTTCAATATTTCATCATTTGTTTCTGGCATAATTCTAGTAGAAACAATATTCGAAGTATCATTTAAAAATTCAACTGCATTGCTACCAATAGCATCGATATCATGATGCTTTTTTAAATAATTCATTTGTTTTTCAAATTTTGTTGGCAAAGCCATGTCGTCAGAATCCATTATTGCTGCCCACTTATTTGTACAATTACTTATTCCAAGATTATATGCTACTCCGGCGCCAGAATTTTTTTCTAATTCTAACACTTTAATTGTGTTGCTATATTTTTTTAAATATTCTGCTAATAAGTCATTCTGAGCATCTAATAGCGGACCATCTTTAACAATTATAAACTCATTTGTTTTATAAGTCTGATTTAAAATGCTATCGATGCTTTCTTTTAAATATTTTGGATCAACTTTTTGATAAACGCTCATTATGACAGAATAGTTTTCTAATTTTTCCATTCTATTTTGCTCCTGTCTTAAATATTACAGCCTTAATAGTTCTAAATACACATCTTATATCTAAGATTAAACTACAATGTTGAACATAGTAATATTCTAGTTCTAATCTTCTTTCATAAGTAGTAGCAGACCTTCCGTTCGCTGCCCACCAGCCCGAAATTCCTGGGCGAACACTTTCATATAGTTCATGATTACCATTATGACTATCTAACTCACCTGGTACTAATGGTCTAGGTCCTATTAAAGACATATCTCCTATTAATATATTTATAAATTGGGGTAATTCATCTAAAGAAGTCTTTCTTAATATATTACCCATAGATGTTATTCTTGGATCATGTTCAAACTTTTGATTTAAATCCCACTCTTCTTTATATTTAGGATCTTTCAATAATTCTTTTAATACTTCATCAGCATTAGGAACCATACTTCTAAATTTATAAAGGTTAAATTCTTTACCATTCTTACCTATTCTTTTTTGTCTAAAGAAGATTGAATCAAAGTCTTTATGTAGTAAATAAGATATTTTAACTATTAATATTACTGGTAATAGAAATAGACACCCTATTAATGCTATTAAAATATCAAATAATCTTTTAACTCCAAAATATAGATATTTCTTTATAAAAATATCATGAGTTAAATATTCTGTACTGCTATCCATACAAACACAACTCCTATATATAAACATTTCATTTACTTAAAATCTATTGTATTATATCACTATTTTTGTATTTGTGCATTACAATTTTTGGTAATTTTAAAAAACATTAGTCATATTAAACTAATGTTTATTTAATGTTTAAACTTTTAAATACTGTACAAATCATTAAAAATGCATCTCGTTGATAACTGTCAAAAGCTGCATGCCCAACAATTATTTTGCTAACATCTTTATCGGGATTATAAAGAAAATTATATATTTTTTTCAAGTCAATTAACATGGTATCGGTGGATATATTTTCATTTGGATGAATATAACTTCTTATTAAAAAATGGGTATTTTTAGAATATAAAATGAATTTTTTAAATTCTTCAAAGCCAGTACCCCCAACAAACTCTGAATAATCTTCGATTCTAAAAAGTCTCTGCCCTAAAATATATGGTAAAAACATAAAGTCAAGCACATAATTTATTTTTCTAAATTTATCATTATTCATATGCTTTTGATATAATTTCATCAAATTAACATACTTATTTATACTACGCATTTCAAGCCCATAACAATTTATATAATTGATAATTACCCTTTCAAAAAAACCACTAGAATCATAACCTGGTAATAAGCTTTGAAGGTAGTATTCTTTATTTATTGGAGGTAATTCAAATGTAATATCAATTGTTTTATCTAGATAACTTTCAACATCAAAATTATAGCCATAAAGATTTTTAATACTATTTGAGACTTGATATAAGTTAGTCGAGATTATTATCGTAATATTTTCTGAATTAATATAATGCTTTATTTCTTCTAAAAGCTTTATGGCATATGTAGGATTACATCTATCAAGCTCATCTATAACTATAACCATTTTATTGCAATTTTCATGTAATAAATCTTCAAATAATTTATTTATTTTAAATCTTGCTTCTTCAGAAGTAATTATATTTTCTAATAGATTTTTTTTGTTTGTACAATTTGATAAATTAATGTTTCCTTTAAAAAGAAAATTTGAAATGGCATCCAATGTTCCAGTAACCAAATCTATTTTAGCCTGCTCCATTTTAGCTGTTAAATATGGAAAATCATTAATAATTTTATATACTAGCGATAAAATTGGTTCAGTATTATTTTCATATTCCCAGGCATTAAAATAAATACAATTAACGCTTTCTAGATTACTTAACCGATGGTCATTTCTAATAGTCTTCATAAATTCAATTAAATTATTCATTATATCATGGCTAACATTTTCTAAATTTAAAAGATTGTTGGTATACATTTCTTCATTTTTAATCTTCCCATTTTCATCATAATTGTTTAAATAATTTATTAAGAAATGTAACTGTCTAACAAAGAATGTTTTGCCACTACCCCATTTACCATCTATAGCAATAACCCCATTAGTCGTTGCTAATATAAAATTAGTAAATGATAATAATAAGTCATTTCTTTGAATATTGTCGTTTATTAAAACATTTAACATGTTTTCTGTTTCATTTTCTTTCATACTATTTGACTCCTATTTTTTACATTATTCATTTAATATCTTTAGCAATAATCCCAATCAGCATATTTTTCAATAACAACATCTTCAATTGGATATAATTCATTACATGTTTTATCTATTAAATCATTCATTAGTAATTACCTTGTTTTTTAGTACTTTTATGAATATATATTGGCTAATCATTTCTTCTAATTTATTTAATGTATCAATTTGATTGTTTAAATGGTCATTGCCATCTTTAGACATATAAAAATTTTTGACTTCCATTTTGATTCTATACTTATTAATTGTTTGAACAATGAATTGTTGAATCTCATCGTTAAACACATAATTGTTATCAGCTAAGTATTTTTTATATTTGGCAATTTTATCTAATTCTTCAAGCTCTTCTGCATATTTCTTTTTATCTATTATTTGTTGAGCACTATACATTCGTAACTTCCTTTCTGTTATTTTTATTTTCCATAATACTTTGTACATCACTATATAGTGAAACTAGTGTTCCAAAACCTACATCTACAATTGGCTCATACATAAATGAATTTAAATGAATAAAATCTGGAGTTGAAACAATTGCTTTAGTAAATATCTTACATTCTTTAGGTCGCATGTAGTTTTTGACTTTAGTGAACTTACTTGCCAAAGTATTTTTATTATCATCAGTATTATCACTACTACTAACAATACCATAGTAATCATTTAAATATTTCTCTAGTTCAATTCTTATTGCAATAGATAAAACTATCTTTTCTGGAAGTGATAACTCATTATATTTAGAATTATTATCTCGATAAGTTTTTTGAATAGAATTTGCTATACTTAAGAGTACTTCATAAATTTTTTTATTATTATTTATTAAATTTTTCGACTCGATCCCAAGAATATCTTTGTAAATACTTTGAAACTCGTTAAATTCTAAACTTTCTGTATTATCTTTATAATGCAATGCTGAGCAAAGTAACTTGTAATCTTCGTTTTCGTTAACATTACCATTAGAACTTAATTCAATTATATTTCTACATACTGGTAATAGGCTATAAAATGCCTTTTCAAACGTATTAGTATTACAACTATCTAGTTTTCCTTTAAAGTCTTTAAAAAAGTCCAAGCCGCCAGTTGAAACTTTAGAATCATTACTAGACAATTTATGCAATATTTCACAATCTTTTGACTTTTGAATAAAATATTTATTCTTATAGCCAATCCTTGTTGAACAATTACTAAAAAAGTCAAAATTATGAGTTAAAATCCAGCAAGTTATATTTTTCTTATCAGAATAGCTAATATCATCTAAATATTCTAACATTGCATATTTATTTTTATAATCAAACGAATCTACTACATCATCAAGTACCACGAAAACATTATCATTATTATTAACTTTGTCTTCTAAATCAAACAAAAACCTTAAAACTGTTAATGCTCTTAATTCCCCTGTACTTAATACTTCTTTTGCTTTTTCATCACTTAGTTTTGCACTATTAGTTGTTAGGACATCTTTATTTCCATCATAGTAGGTTATTATAAATTGTAGAGCTTTTTCACCAAGCAATGCATTTTCTTCATCTTCAACAGCAATTCTGTACGGAACATCAAATCTATTCTCAAATTCATCACAAATTTTTTGCCATTGGCTTTCTTCTCTTTTAGAAGCTTCCAAAAATTCTTTTATTTTCACATTCAATTTATCAATGATTTTACAAGTATTAGAGATAGTATCCTTTAAAGGAAATAATTTTGCAGCCAATATATTGGCTTTAAAAGCTTCTATATTTTCTAAACCTTCAAATAATTCTGGTTGTTTTCTAATTATACTTTCTAATTGCTTTGTCTCTTTGTTTTTCTTTAAAGATGTTAATAAACTTTCTAAAGTATTTTTGCCTTCTTCAGAGTTAAAAAACTTCTCTTTTTCTTCTTTGTATATATCTTTAAGCCTTGATTCAGTTGGTACTAATTCTTCATAGTTTCTAAACTTCAAAGAATGCCCGGCCTCAAAATAGCCAGATACTTCTATCTCTTTCATCAAGCTTTCTAAGCTTGCAGGTGAAAATTTTCCAAAAAATATAGTATCCTGTTTTGATAAAAGTTCATTCAACTTTTCTATATTTGTTTTAATATTCTCTTGTTCTAAAATAACTTTTGTTTTAGCGTTAATGACATCAAATATGTTAATTTCATCTGAAATTTCTATTTTATCATCCCATTTTAAAGTATTTAGAAAAACGATAATATCTTTTTTCTTTACTATATTAAATACAGTGGAGAAAAAATCATTTACTTCTTTTGCTTTATCACTATCACTTTTCTTTTTAGATAAGTCGTTGCAAATAGCATTAAAGCAATTATTAATAACCTCTTCGTATTTTTCAATAGTAGGATGAAACTTATCATATAGCTCTGAAGACATTGCTAAAGTACTTAATTCATTATTCATTAATAACTTTTGATAATAAGATTCATAATTATAAACAAGAATATTATCAATCTTTTGGGGAGTCATTTCAGTATAGCGTCTGTCATCTATTTCGATGTTATACTCTCCACTTTTATCAAAAATCCTATCTTTTGGTATTTCGCCGTTGGCAATTGATTCTAGGCCTTTGGCTAATGAGGTCTTGGTACCTCCATTGGGTGCATATATAAGTGCGTCCCCTTCAATTACAATTTTTGCGTCGTGTTTTTCTTCGTTTGTTGTATTATTTTTGTCTTTTAAATCTTTTATTCCATTTACATTTTTAAAATTGTTTATGGATATTTTCATAAACTACTGCCTCTAAAAGATTATTGTTTAAATTTACTGCCTTTAACCATAATTTATACTTAAATGATATAAAAGTCAATAGAAACATTTATTAATACTAATTAATAAGATATAATTTAAATATAAGAGTTTATATGTATAGGAGTAGTGAAGTATGAAAAAGAAAATAAAAAGATTAATAATGATTATGATAGTTATATTATCTCCTCTTTATGTAGAAGCACATCCAGGAAGAACAGATAGTAATGGTTGTCATACTTGTAGAACTAATTGTGCTAAATGGGGTTTAAGTTATGGGCAATATCATTGCCATGGTAAAACGAATAGTAGTACTAATACTAGTAGTAGTAATACTAATAAAACAACGACAACTAAGGTATTAGATTCTAATAAGAATATTAAATCTATTAGTATTGATAATACTAACATAGAAGTTAACGATACTATGGAATATAATACGTATAGTAAAGTAAATAATATTGATATTATATTAGAAAGTACTAAATCTAAATATGAGGTATCTAACTACTCTAATATTAGTATAGGAGATAATAATATTAAGATTACTGTTACTAGTGAAGATAACACTAGTAAAGAATATAATCTTGATATTAAATACTTAGAAGAGCCAAATATCTCTAGTATTAGTATTAATAATGATAATATAGATATTAATGATTATATGGAATATCATACTACTTTAGATAGTGTTAATATTAATACGCTTAGTAATTCTAAGGTAGAATATGATAATAATATTAAGCTAAATGATGGTATTAATAATGTAGAGTTAAAATTATTAGATATTAATGATAATGTTTATAAAACATATACATTAAGCATTATTAAAGATAGTATTAGTAGTTCTAATAGCGATAATAAAGAAAATACTAGTAATAGTGATGATGCTATTACAACTATATTTCTTATTATAATAAGTGTGATTATTTATAGAAAATTTAAAAAGAAAAAGCATGCTAAAAGTCAGTGATCTTTCACTGACTTTTATATATTATTCCTAAGTTAATAAACATTATAGATAGTAACGATAGTAATCTGTAAACAACATTTTCTTTACAATATTTTTCCTCGTTTTCAAATATTTTTACTGATGTTTCTTGCATATTGTCGAGAGCATATCTATTAATTCCTAAACTCTCTAATGATTTTTGCATTGCATAAGCAGCATTTAGTTATCTTCCTATATTATTAATTGCATTTTAATCTTATTCGGTTATTTGTGGCTTTTTTGTTCGGTAATTTGTAGAATTTAAAAAATCAGGCATCTACCTGATTTATCTCTTAACTCTTTTACTATCTAAAAATCTATTAAAAGTAGTTACAGGACTTTCTCCTTCTAAAGGATAAGTCTCATCTCCTATAGGAATACCATCTTCTAATCTTAAATTACTTTGAATGTATAGATGGAAGCCTTCAAAGCTACTTAACATATCATTAATATAGCCAATTCTATTTTCATATTCTTTAGGTAATATTAAGATACCATTACGCCCAATCTTCTTACTAGTATTTAAAAATATAATATTTCCTAAATCTTGTAAATAGTAATTAATAGCATGAACACCATACATATAATCAAGTTTAGAAAACACACTATTAGGATATTTTGCTTTAGCATAATCAAGTAAAGGAATAGCATGTAGGGTATCAGTTATATTACCTAGAGGTATTATCTTACCTTCATTATCAATTATTACAGCTTTATATTCTTTCATTTAAATCCTCCAATACTTTAACATATTCAGTAGTACCATACTTACTTATAGTATCCATAAAAGTCTTATTAACTAGACAATGATTAAGTAACTCTTTATCAATATCTTTAAGACTTTCTAATAAAGGTTTTGTAGTAACCATCTTTAGCTTATCTAAAATAAGTTTATTTTTTTGTTCAGATTCTTTTCTTTCTTTAGGGTAACCCATACCAGGAGTACTTTTAAATAGTTCATTAAATATTAGTTCTAGGTTTAATTCTGCTCCCCACCCAAAGTTATAGGCATAAGGGATACTTATGGCATTACCATTATTTATTTGACTAAATAGATAAGCACTGGTAGGATCAGTTATTAAACCACAAAAGACATTAGGAAAACTATTTAATGCTAACATTGCTCCTTCTCCCGTACCACAACCTGTTACTACAAAATCAACAGCTTTACTATTTAGTAATATTGCTCCCATTAGTCCTTCTTCAACATAAGTTAAGGAATTATCATATTCATCTTGCATTCCCATATTAATTAGTTCATGATTATATTTCTTACAAGCTTTATTTAAGGCTTCATATATTATATGATTCTTATTAGCTTGAGAATTATCATTTATTAACGCTACTCGCATAATATAACCTCCAGTAAAATAATACCATAAAAATAAGTGTATTGCTACACTCATTATTTACGATCTAACATTAAAACTGAATTGTCATTTAAATTTAAAGGTTTTACACGATAAATATATTCATCAGGAGTACTTAGAAAATCTTCTAAAACATCACATTTTTGTAATTCCATTAAAACCATATCTTTAATAGTTGGTTCTATTCCTAAGCGATGTTTATATTCTATACTTACTAGGCTTGCTACTATTTCATTTATTTTGTTTAACACAGCCATTAATTTTTTAACTGTTTCACCATAGGTAGCATCTGGGTCTTCACGATGAATATAGCTTAATGATATCTCATTATGTTTTTTATAAAACGGTTCTAAGACTTTAGCTAAGTTATTTTGATAATCATACTCAATAACTTGGCAAATCATTTCTATTTTATGTTCGATATCTTTATAATCAAGACTATTATATAAGAATGTTGCTTGAGACAACTTTTTATCGCCACTTTCTTTAGTTAATCCTAAAGCGACTATGTTTTCTGGTTCAATTATTTCATAAACTGATTTTTCATCAGGATATTCTCCTTTAAGATATGGAAGAGATTGTTCTATAGCGGTAAGTTTCTTATTACTTGGTAATGGCTTATACATAGGGGTTTGTTTTGATACAATAAAAATACCATTATTTATAAATTCGTTAGATGCAGCTTCAGGGTTTTTAGCTTCATTATATAGAGATGCTGGTACAACAGAAATCCAGTAATAATCATTACCACCATGGAAGTTTCTAACATATTTAAGGTTGTATTCATCTTTCTTACTTTGAGATAATATACCATAAGTAATTATAGAGGGTATTTTATAGAAATCATAGCCAATACTATGAAGGCATATTTCTAAAGTAGGACTTTCTAAACTTTTATGGTTTGGCACTACTCTGTTTTTTTCTTTATATAATTTATTTAATTCTTCAGAGAAATCAACTAATTCCTTAGATTCCGTAAATCTTAAATATTTTTCATTTAAAGCAGCAGTATCATAATTACCAAATCTCTTTCGATCTAGAGCATCGGCATCTTTTAAAATTTTAGCTAGTTTTTTATACATATCCGTGTATTCCTTAGGTATTTCATAATTGCCGGCATTAGTATTTATTTTATTTGGATTGTTAATATCATTTTGAGCATGGAAATCAGTTATGGCTTTAAGAATATTAAAATATATTTCATTTTGGTATAATGGATTATCTTGGAATACATGTTTTTCTTCATACATTCTAGCACTAGTTAAGCCATGAAAGTTATCTTCTCTATCATCTTGTCTTCCAATATCATGGTAGGCTCCAGCATCGGCTAAGATTTCTAATTCTATATCAGATAAGCCTTGCTTTACACCAATTAGATAAGCAAAAAGCATTACTTTTTCACTATGATATAAACCATGAAAGTGAGTTTTATATAGTAATTCTTTATTTTTATGTAAAATATGGAGCTTATTTAAAAGAAAGTTTTTTTGACTATCAGTTAATGTTTGTAATTCTTCATTAATAATGGGATAGTCGATACTATTATTTATGAAGTGTTCTAGTGTAATCATCATTGTTGTATCTTTCCCTTCTATTTATTATATGCTCGATTTTTGGTAAATCAGCATATTCTTCAACCTCTTTTAAATTCATGTCTTTATAATAATCATGGTTTTCTCTATCATATGTCGGATCGTAATATTTCCAGCCCTCAATAGTTTTAAATCTAATTAAGGCGTGATTAGAGCCATAAATATTGCTTCTCCTATCATGACAATGTACTGTTTGGCTATCGATATCTAATAGTGAGGCCATATAATGCATTAAATTAACTATGCCTTCACAGTTTCCTTTGTGAAGTTGGTATGTGGCATAACTACTATGTAAATAATTAAGACTCTTTTGATAAAACTCTGGTATCATACCATTATATTGTTGATATAACTTTATATATTCATCATTTCGTCTTTTAATACCTTGAATATCAAAAGAAATCCCTACAGCATATTTATATAAATATTCTATTTTAGTGGCTGGAACTTGATCTTTTAACTTTACTTTACTTATTCTTCTTAATAAATTACGATAAAGATCAGTCATTTCTTTAATATTCATAGTCGTATAGTCGCCAATATCACATTTTTCAGCAAAGGTAATATTAGATGAATATAAGCCCATTAAGGAATAGTCATAGATATCTTTAGCTTGTTTAGATGTTTTAACACTGGATAAGTAGACATCAACATCTACAACATTTTCTTTGGCGTCTAAAGTATTAGCTAAGAAATATTCAAATCCTTCAAAGTTTCTTATTGGATTGCCAACAATAATAATGGTTTCTAATTTATGAAGTTTATCGGCACCAATTATGGTCTTTAGTTGAGGATTATTTCTTAGGATTAGAGTTTTTAATTCACTCATATTACTTAAATCAATTGATTCAATATTAACATCATTAGTTATTTCTAAGTATTTAAGTTTAGTTAATTTTTTTAAAACATTAAAACTTGATATATCATTAAACCTAGGATTATCTTTATAAGAACCATATTCTAATACATTAGTATAATCATCACTTATTATTTGTAATTTTTCTAAGTTAGATAAGTATCTTAAGAATTGAATACTATCAAGTCCCGTAATAAATAAAGTCTTTATTTTATCTAACTCGGACTCACTAAAGTAATCAAAGTTATAGTCTGATACTAAGCAATCTCTTTTAATACCTAGTTTTTTTAAAACTTCGTGAAGGTATATTGCTGTTGCAATATCATCCATATAAATTCCTAATGAATCTTTTCTCATTACGAACCACACCCCTTATTTGAGATGTATTCTAGCATAAAGTACTCTGTTTGTCAAATTATTCTTTTTCTACCCTAGTTTTAGATAGATATTCATGTATACCACGTTTATTTTTACTAAATGGAATAGATAGTAAAATAACGTATGAAACAATAATTTCTAAGAAATAAACTACTCTTAAAGTGTTATATAGATATGTACTTGGAATAGTTAGATCAAAGATTATTCTTAGAATATAGAATTCTAAATTATATAGTAAGATAGTTCTTACTAAGTATTGATACCATTTAGGTTCAGTATTATCTTCACTTACAATCTTTAATTTAAATATCTTCTTACCAAGAGTTCTTCCTTTAGTAATTATATTAAATCCAACATAGTATAGTAAGAATACTACTAGATAGATAGCATAGTAATAAATCATACTTTTTTCATATTTATAATACAATCCTGGATAGTTCTTATTATAATCATCAGTAACTACATTCTTAATATTATCATATTCTTCTTTAGATAATTCTTTATCTTGATATGCATCTTCAATTAGGTATTTATAAGTATCATTATTTTCTAGTAATTTATTATATTCATCTTCATCTAATCTTTCATCTTCATAATAGTATGGTAACATATTAGTCATTTGATAATAGGAATTAGCTAATTTAACATAGTTATTATTACTTTCTAACATATAATCATAGAGGGGATTAAATTGTTTTATATTTATTAATCCACTTACTAATATCATTACTATTAAGTAGTCAATTAAGTACGCAATAAATCTTTTATATAATTCTTTATTATTCATATTTCTCCTTAAAAGAATAAAAGATGCCATAAGGCACCAAGTTATTCAATAATAGCTTTAATTCGACGGACACCAGCCGAAGAAGCTTCTTCTTTCTTTATTTTAAAGTGACCAATTTCTTTGGTATTTTTAACGTGTGGGCCACCGCATAGTTCTTTAGAGACATCCCCTATTTTATAGACAGTTACTAAATCTGGATATTTTTCAATAAACATGCATTCAGCACCACTTTTAAGGGCATCTTCTTTGCTCATGGTTTCAACACTTACGTCTAGGCCTTCACTAATCCATTTATTTACTAAGTCTTCAGTAGCTTTTTTCTCTTCGTCGGTTAATTTATGATCACAACTGAAGTCAAAGCGCATACGCTCATCCGTGATGTTAGAACCTTTTTGGTGAACTGTTGGACCGATAACAACTTTTAGGGCAGCATTTAGTAAGTGAGTTGCGGTATGGTATTTAGTTTCAATTTCACTATTACCGGCAAGACCACCTTTGAACTTACCCTTAGATGCTGTTCTTGATAACTCTTGGTGAGCTTTGAATTTTTCATTAAAGCCGTCAACATCAACACTGATATTTTGTTCACTAGCTAGTTCACAAGTAAGTTCAATAGGAAATCCATAGGTATCATACAAATGAAATGCTGTAGTACCATCAATCTTATCAGTTTTCTTAACTACTTTTTCAAACTCTCTTAAGCCACTTGCTAAAGTCTTATTAAATTTGATTTTTTCATTTTTTAAGACTTCGTATACTACATCTTTATTAGTAACTAGTTCCTGATAGTATTTAGAGTATTTATCTAAGATTAAGGAGGCAATTTGTTCTTCCCAATTACTATTGATATCGATATCTAATTTTTTAGCATGGCGAATAGCTCTTCTTATTAATCTTCTTAAGATATAACCTTGGTCTGTATTACTTGGTTTAATACCAGCTGGATCAGCACTTATAAATACAGAAGTACGGATATGATCTGCTATGATACGCATTGATTTTTCATTACCTTCATAAGGTTTATTTGAAATCTTACAAATTAAGTCAATAACATCTTTCCAGATACTAGATAGGTAATTATCGTTTACGCCTTCTAATATGGCCGTAGTTCTTTCTACACCCATTCCTGTATCAACGTTCTTTTTAGGTAATTCAGCTACTTTACCACTTTCGTCTTTTAAGTATTGCATGAAAACATTGTTCCAGATTTCAACCCATCTTGAGTCTTCAGGGTCAAAAACTTCCGGTATTTCATCATCACTTCTAAAGTAGAAAATCTCAGTATCTGGGCCACATGGACCAGACTCACCTGCAATCCAGAAGTTATCTTCAGTAGTTCTAGCAATTCTTTCCTTTTTTATACCTAGACTTAACCATTTATTATAACTCACCTCATCAAAGGGAATAATATCATTACCATTAAAGACAGTAACTGCTAAACGTTCAACAGGGATATTTAAAACTTTAGTTAAGAATTCAAAACTCCAAGATATAGCTTCGTCTTTAAAATAATCTCCTAAAGACCAGTTACCTAACATTTCGAAGAAAGTATGATGGGTTACATCCCCTACTTCTTCTAAGTCGTTAGTTCTAATACATTTTTGATAATCACATAATCTTGTACCATAAGGATGTTTAGCACCCATTAAGTAAGGGATTAAAGGTTGCATACCTGCGGTATTAAATAAAACACTAGGGTCATTTTCTGGTACAACAGGAGCACTTGGTATTTGTTTATGTCCTTTGCTTATAAAAAAATTAATATATAGATCTTTTAAATTCATTTTACTTCCTCCAACATTTTTTTGACATCACATTCTAGTTGCTCGTCAAACACATATTCTATATTATAATCAAAATAAGGATAAGCATCAAGTTCTAATTCGGTTTTATGGTTTTTTTGTTCTTCAGTTAGATTATTTTCTTTATTCGACGCTAGGTGGATACTTGTACAATTTAAGTAATATTCTTTCATAGCTTCTATTTCATTTATTAATCTAGCATCACATATTACAACGTTATCATAAAACATTTTATAAACTTCGATATCTTCTTTTAGACGATTGATTAGAAAATCATTATTTATTTTTCTAACTTCATCACCTAGTTCTTGTAAAAACTTTCTTGGTTTATTAGACTCATCATAACTGCCTAGGAATTCATAAGCATACATTTTTAAGTACTTAGAAAACTCGGTAATCATGGTCTTTTGACCTTTGGTATCATAGTATTTTTTTATTAATTTAGCGGTAGTATTTTTACCACTTCCGGATTTACCGGCAATTATAAATATTCTCATTAGAAGATATCACTATTAAACCAATCATATTTTGTGGCAAAGAAGCGATATACGACTTTGATTAAAGACATTATCGGCATAGCAAGAATCATACCGATGATACCAAAGAAATGACCGAATATTAATAAACCAATGATAATGGTAACGGGATGTAGTTCGACAGTTTTGCTCATAACTACTGGTTGTAAAACATAGTTTTCAATTAATTGAACAACAACAGCAACACTTAATACTATTATACCCGTCATAGGATTTTGAGAGAACCCAACAATTACGGCAGCGGCACCACCAATATATGGTCCAATGTATGGAATAAGGTCAGTAATCCCACATAGAAGGCCAAAAAGGATCGGAGCTTTTAAGCCTGCAATGGCGAATCCTAGGGAATCACAAACAAAAACCATACACGCAATAGTTAAGGTACCACGAACACATTTTCTTAGTTCTTCCCCAATTTGATTAATTAAAGTTTCAATTTCATATTTATGAGTTTTAGGGATATATTTTAGTAGATGATCAGTAGCATTATTAAAATCAAATAGTAAGTATAGTCCAACTACTAAGGATATAGCCATAGTACCTAGACCACTAAATACTACACCTACGATATTCATTATCATACTAGGTAAATTAGTAGTTATATTAGTACCTAAATCTTCCATTGATTTAAAGATATTAGCTTCAATACTAGCAACATCAACCATATCACTACTATTAAAGTTATTCAAAAAATTAGTTATCCAGTTTTTAAGACTATTAAATATTCCTGGCAGGGAGGCAATTAGATCATTTAACTGCGTATAGATTGTTGGTATTAGCATGCTAAAGAAGGCGAAGATAATTAGGATAAATACTAAGAATATGACCATAGAGGCAACGGCTCTATTCCACCCTCTATTTTCTAGTTTAACTACTAGTGGGTTAAATAACCAGGCGATAACAAATCCAATAAAAAATGGTGTGGCAACTTTAAGGATGGTCATGACAAATTTTAGAATACCCCATTCTTTTACTAACAAAGTAGCAATGAATATTATACCTATTATCATGGCAATATAAACAAGGTTTAGAATTTTGCTTGTTAAGCTTACTACTTCATTAACTTTTTTATAATTAATTTTATCTTTCATATTATCACTCCGTAACTATATTTATATTACCATATTTTATTCATTATGATAACTTTTTTTGTTATTTATTCAAGAAATCAAGTTATTTTTTATTATTTTAAACGAGTGTTTTTAGCGTTCAAACAAAATTTTACACATTTTCCAGCCTTTTCAAGCCCAATTTACACATTTTTCCAAGATTTGTGCGTCACAAGATAATTTTAAAAAATTTTATCAAAAAACACATACCATTAGTATGCGTCCATATTTAAGAAATCAGTGGCTTCATCAAGCATATCATCTATTACTTTTTGAGCTTTTTTTTGAGCATTATCATTTACCATTAAGTAAGTAGTGTAAGCTCCAAGGGAAAGACAAGCCAACATTAACATCTTTTTCAAATTACCTCACATCCTTTAAAATTAGTATGAGTTAATTTTTAAATATTATTCAAAAGTCTTTCTTTTAAGGTAGTTTTTCGTTGATTAGAATAATCATTATTAACAGCCATTATTAAAGCATAGGGTTCCCCTATTAGTACTAGAGATTTTTTAGCTCGTGATACTCCCGTATAAATAAGTTTATTATATAACATTTTATAGTAACTTTTAGTTATCGGCATGATAACATGGGGAAACTCACTACCTTGAGATTTATGGATAGATATAGCATAAGCATGTTTTACCATGTTCATATCTTCTTTTTTATAATCTACTTTATTGCCGTCGAAGTCGATAACGATTGTCTCTTGTTTTTTAGGAACTGTTATAGTTACAATATCTTTAATATAACCAATATCACCATTGAACACTCCGTTATTAGGATCATTAGTTAGTTGTAAGACTTTATCCCCTACTCGGTAGGTTACTTCACCTACTTTGATTTCTTTTTTCTTAGTATCAGGAGGATTAAATAAGTCTCTTAGGATTTCATTTAGATGATCAATACCATTTTCTCCTTTGTACATAGGGGCTAGAATTTGAATATCTTTGTCAGTAAGTCCTTTTTTAATAGAACGTTCACATATCATTTTAATTAGTTCTCTTATGTTAGAACCTGTGGCGTTTAAGAAGTTATAATCGTCTTTCTTAGTTAGATAGTCGTTACTTAAATCTTTATTTTTTATTTCTTGAGCTAGGTATGGAATATAACTATTGTTACTTTGACGATAGATTGTTTCTAAGGGGGTAAAAGTAAATATGGCACTATTTATTAAGTCAGATAAGATAAGACCTGGCCCCACAGATGGTAGTTGGTTAGCATCTCCTACTAAGATTAATTGAATATTTGTACATATACCTTTTAATAAAGCATCAAATAGATGGGTATCAATCATCGAGGTTTCATCTACTATAACAAGACGGTGGAAATTTTTATTAAGTTCGTTAATTTGAAAGTCATTAGCTTCTTTATTCCATTTTAGATAACGATGGATGGTTGATGCGGGAAGCCCAGTTGATTCAGCAAGTTTTTTGGCAGCTCTACCGGTTGGGGCTAGTAAGGCTATTTGGCTTGAAATTTCGTCAGGTCTTAGATTATGAATTTTAATATATAACTTGGTTATGGCTTTTATGATGGTAGTTTTTCCTGTACCTGGGCCACCAGTAATAATGGAAATACGGTTTTCTAAGGCCTTTCTAATAGCTAGTAATTGTTCTTTATTATAAGTTACATCAATACTTTCTTGGAGTTTAATAATCTCGGTATCAAATTCTTTAATTTCTACAGGGGGAATATTATTAATTAAGGAAAGGTTTTTAGCAATGGCACATTCCATTTCATAGGTTGTTTTAAGATAGTATTTGTCTTTATCGACAATGATATCGTTATTAACCGATAGCTCATCTACTACTTTTTCGGTAATAGAAGTATCTGGTAAGAGCAAAAAAAATCTTTTAAGGCCGTCTAAGATTTCTTCTAAAGAGAAATAGGTATCCCCATCGGCCATTTCTAGGCGTTTAATGGTTTCAACAAGACATGCTTTAATACGGGTTTCATCATCAAAGCCCCCAATATTTAAATAGACTTTATCTAGTTTATTAAAATCAATTAATTCGTTTAGACAATAAGGGTTAGATTTAACTATAGATATAGTTTCATCACCATATTTATTAATAATACTTAAAGCTTCGTTTATAGTAAAACCTAAATTTTTTAGCTCAACAATCATTTCATCAGTTTGACGATATTTCATAATGGAATCATAAATTTTTAACGCTTTTTTCTCAGTCATTTTAGGTACAAGTAAAAGGTTAGTATAATTTTCCTTAATTTTTTTAAGGGCATCTTCCCCTAGGGTATCAACAATATCACAAGCCGTTTTTTCACCACAACCTTTAACTAGGGGGCTTGCTAAGAATTCAATTACAGCATCCTTGCCTTCTACTTCTTGGTAGTGATAGTTTTCGGTTTTATATTGATATCCATATTTTTCTGTGTATACTAAAGAACCTTCTAGAACATAGACATAGTCCATAGTAAGATCAGCAAAATAACCAGTAAAAGTAACTGTTTTATTAATAAAGTCTTCCATTTCGGGATCATTGGTTTCTTTAACTCTTATTAAACCAACTTTATAACCACTAGTAGATTCAAATATTAAATGTTTTATTTTTCCTTTGATATAGTTCAAGAGACATCACCAAACCCATTATAGCACATAACACTCACTTTAAGGATAACAAAAATGACTTACCCCTTTGGATAAGTCAAACATTGAAAATGCTTATTTTGTTGATACTGAGTTAAGCGAACAAGCCCATGTATCCGAGAAACACTAGATATAGTGTTAGTACTATGGCACCGTTTATCATTTCGCTTTTGTTTTCTTTGCCAGTTATTCCTAGTGCCATTAAACATAAGAAGCCACCGATTAAGCCCCCGATATGAGCAGCATTATCGATACCACTTAAGGTAAATCCTAGTAGTAAGTTCATTATAATTACAGGAATTATTTGAGATTTCATAACAGACCCTAAGTAAAGACGATAATTATAACCAAAGTATAGTAAGGCCCCTAAAAGGCCAAAGATAGCCCCACTAGCGCCAACGGAGTAAGAGTTAGAAAATACTATGGACATTAGGGATGATGCTATTAAACTTACTAGGTATACTATAGTATATTTAAATTTTCCTAAAAAATTCTCTAACCCGCGACCGATTATGTATAAAGAGTACATGTTACATAGTAAGTGAATGATATTAACATGCAAGAAGGCGCTGGTAAATAATCTATAATATTGACCGCTTGCTACTAAATCATGGTTATTAGCGCCTAGGCTTAGAAGTCCGGGAAATATTAATTCTAGTACAAAGCATACACAACATAACGCTATTAATATAGGAGTTATAATGATTTTCTTTGGTTTAAAGGTTTCTTCATAAACTTTATTATCATGAGCTGACTTCATATTTATATCATTAGTTACATTAATTAATAAGTCGATATTGTTCTTTTCTTGTAATAGTTCACTATCTATTTTAGGAAATGTTTCTTTTAAAGTTTCATTTTTTAGTAAATCTTTACTATTTTTAATAGAGATACTATGAATATTTTTAACATCATCTAATTTAATATCGTCATTTATATCTAAGAAAATGTTTAAAACATTCATTTTGAAAGAAAGAGTTTTTTTCTTTACTTGGGATGTAATATTTCTTATTTTAAATAAGTCAAATTTATATTGTTCGTTATTATGAATATAGTTAGAGTTTATTCTAATTATTTTATAAGGACCTTCTTGGTTTTCTAACCAAACTTCATTTTTCGTACCATTAACTACAATTGGAGTATAGTTTTCTTTGGTAATAAGAAAATGGGTTAATTTCATTACAATTTCTTCTTTTTTATCCATTACTACTTGTGTCATTTTTACCTCACTCATTTTATTTTAATATAGTTCATATAATTAGTAAAGGTGCGTGGAATATGTTGACATTACTTTTTTTAATTATATCATTTGGACTATATAATATTTCGTTATTATTTATTTTGAAAGAATCTAAGATGAATTATGATTTAGTTTTCTTTGTTATTACTAATATGTTATTACTTCTTAGTACTTTGATATTTTATGGGTATTTTCATGATGAAGTTTTAGCTCTACTCTTCTCTATTTTTCTAAGTATTAATAATACTTTATTATTTAGAGAGATTTATAATCTAGATAGACGTTTAATTATCTATAATATACCCTATTTAATATTTAGTTATTACTTTGTAATTATGGTTTTAAAGATTTTCTTGGTCTAGTTTATCTAAAAACTTTTGAAATTCTTCAGGTAGAGGAGCTTCAAAGTACATATCTTTTTTAGTTATTGGATGTTTAAAGCTCATGGTATAAGAATGTAAGAATTGGCCAAACTTAGTGGCTTTCTTATTGGTATATACAGGATCGTTATAGATTGGGTAACCAATGTATTTCATGTGAACTCTAATTTGATGGGTACGGCCAGTTTCAAGTTTTAGTTTTACTAAAGTATAGTCGTGATATCTTTTTAAGACAGTTAGATTAGTAATTGCTTTTTTAGAGTTAGTTGCCGTAACGCACATTTTCTTTCTATCGGTAGGGGCTCTGGTGTCTCCACCTGTGGGAGCGTCTATAGTAGCAGAGTTATGGGGAAATACGCCGGTAAGCAAGGCTAAATACTCTCTTTTAATGGTATGTTTTTTAAATTCTTCAGCTAGTATTTCATGGGACTCATTAGTTTTGGCAATTAAGATAAGGCCAGATGTATCTTTATCAATACGGTGAACAATACCAGGTCTAATCTCACCATTATTATGGGACAAATTATTAGTATAATACATAAGAGCGTTAACTAATGTATGAGAATAATTTCCAGAACCTGGGTGAACCACTAGACCACTTGGTTTATTTATAACCATGATATCGTTATCTTCATAGACAATATCTAAGGGCATTTTTTCAGGTTCAACAGACAATTCTTTGATATATCCTTCTTTTATTGATATTACATCACCATATTTTAGAAGATAACTTGGTTTAACATGTTTATTATTAACTAAGATATAATCTTCATCTAACATATGGTTTATGGTAGTTCTTGAGTACTTGGTATTATCGCTTAAGTATTTATCAATTCTAATGTTTTCTACTTCGACTATCATTTTTGATATCCTTTCTAATGCTTTCTATTATTAAGATAAATACGCCAATGACAATACAGATATCAGCGATATTAAAGATAGGAAAATTATAAAATGGTAAGTCTATTCTTATGAAGTCAGTAACAGTTCCTTGGAAGATGCGATCAATTAGGTTACCAAATATTCCCCCAATTAAGATACCAAAAGCAAAGTTAGTAACTTTTGTTTTTTTAAGCTGGTACATCATGCTATAGACAATGACTAAAATGATTAGACTTATAGTAATAAGGAATATTTGATTACCACTTAGGATGTTCCAAGCGGCACCATCATTGTAAGTTGTTTCTAGACTTAGATATTTAGTTAATCTAAGAAAACCAGGATGTCCTAGATAACTATTTATTAAGCCTTTGCTTACTTGGTCAATTAAGACACTAAAGATACTTATTACTAAAATATAATAATTCATAAATTTCTTCTTTCTAATAGAAAAACACTTCAATTTTGCAAAAGTATTCTATCATACTATAGTGTTTTTTGTCAAACGAAGAGTCTATTCGCCTAGGTTAGGAGTAAACTTAGTTGGTTCATAGACACTACCCATAAACCAAACTTCCCCACTATTTTTATCACGGATAATAAACATATAAGGTTTATCGAAGGTTAAGTCAATTTCTTCAACGGGAACATCAAAGCGGTAATCGAACCAGCAGCCAACGGAACCGGCACCACCCATGGATGTAGCAGCAGCAGCTTTAATACCTTCGTTAGAGAATTCAATGTTAGCTTGATGTCTGGCGTCATTAATGTAAGCATCAGCAGAAGATAATTTAGAAAGATTAGCTTTTTCTTTATCAAAAACATCAGTAATACCTAGAGTATTTAGATCTTTAACGAGGTTTAACTTGTAATCGAATTTAAACATAGGAACATAGCCTGTAATTCTTGTAATAACCCCATCTTTGAAGTTAGCTAGTTTAATTGATTTAAGGTTACCTATTAAGGTATTAAGTTTTTCAGCGTTAGTATTTTTAATGTAGTCACTTAGAGTCTTGGTTGTAGGCATAATACCAATATATTGTAAGGTCGTATCATTATAAGTTTTAAGGTCTTTAGCAAATACTTTGGTGTCCTCGTCAGTATAGAATTCAAAGTCAGTTGAACTACTGATATGTTCATAGTTATCTTTTAGTTCAGCAATATATTTTTCCATATCAAAGGTATTATCAAAGTCGTCGCCACAATATTCGTCACTTGTAAGCCATTTTTGGTAAGCCTGATTAACGGTTTTACGGATATTATCCTCCCCTAGTTCACTTACGATATCATATTTATTAATGACAGCGCCAAACTTAGTGGCTTTAGCTTTATAATCTAAATTCTCAAATTTAAGTTCAGTGTAATCCATATCGTCTAGGGAGCCAACAAACATGTTGAAATCTTCATGGTCAAAAGATACCGCATACCTATCTTCATAATTATCAGCTTGAATTTTCTTGACCCACTCCATATCGATACCTAGAGCATTAGCTAAGATAAAGTCTTGGTCACTTATATTATCATATAAGTTATTGATTAGATTATAAGTTTTATTACTAACCCAGTTATTAATTTTCTTAGGTGTTTTGAAGTCGTCATAAACTACTTGGGCATTATAAGTATTATTTAATGTATCGATGTAAGTTTGATTGATGTTATCTTTAAAGTCATTACGAACAAATAGGGCATTAGCAAAAGACATGTTTTGATTATTTTGATATTTTTTATTGGTATAGCTACCAAGAATATTAGTAATTTGTTCTTTGGTATCCCCTTCTGCACCTTCGTTAAGAAGTTCCAGAGCATATTTAATAGATAATGGACTATATATCATATTTTTATTGTTATTTTCTAACTGCATGAAGTATAAGTCAAAGTCTTCTAAAGTGTTACCTTTTAGTTGATATTGACTATATTTGTTTTCTTTTTTGACCTCGCTTGTACCTGGTGTACTTGGAGTAGTATCTTTTTTTAGGATAAAGAAATAAATACTAGCTCCAGTTAGAACTAAGACGATTAAAAAACTTAAGATAATTGTAAGTTTATTAGATTTCTTCTTATTTTGATTTAGATTTTCCTTAACAATTTCATTATTATATTCTTCCATATTAACCTCATTCTAACTAGATTATATCATTAGGATGTATTTTAGTAAATGAGTTTTAAACATCTACTAAGATAACATCACTACCAATTTTTTTGATTTGACTAAAAGTTATGGTAGTTTCGGTTTCTTTACCTAAAAAGTTAGATAGACCACGTTTTTCTTCAACGACAAAATAAGTGATTAAGCCTTCAGTATTGATTTCAACATCAATAATACGGCCAATTTTTTTACCATCGTTAATATTAACGATGTCTTTAAGTTGTAAATCGGAAATCCGCATATAATCACCTATTTAAGTATATTGTTAAATTAAGTATTTTTTGAATAAATCTGTATAAGAAAATTGACTATGAATTATCTATCAAGGTTTTAAGTAAATTAATTCTTGGAATTTATATTGTCTTTTATATCTTGAAGGGATGTAAAGACGATAGATTTTAGGCCAGTCTCTTTAGCAGCTTTAACGTTCTTTTCTTTATCGTCAAAGAAGATTGTTTCATTTTTATTTAAGTTAAAACGTTTAATTATTAATTCATAAATCTCAGGGTTGGGTTTAATTAAATGTTCTTGATAAGAATATATACCACCGGTAAAGATAGAATTGATATTAATTGTTTCGTTGATGTAATTATAACTATCTTCAGTGATATTAGTTAGAAGAAATAGTTTGTATCCTTTATCTTTTAAGGCTTTGATATAGTTAAAATTTTCTTCTAATAAAGGGTATGATTTTGGTAAATATTCTTTAGTTAGAATAAATTTAATATCATTAAAATCAGGGTTGTTTTTTAGATTACTTAAGTGTTCTTGAACTGTGATTTGTCCTAATAAGCATTTTTTAAAGTCTTGGCCATAGGCGGCTTTATAGATATTTGTACTATCCTTACCTAATAGTTTGGTAATACTTTCTTTACTATCATCAAAAAGAATACCACCAACATCAAAAATAATATTTTTAATCATTAATAACACTTCCCTACTTTTTATTTAAATTGACAATTGTTATCTTGCCATAAGTTATAGAATTCTTCGGCGGTAGACCAATCTAGGTTGTATCTTTCATTTAGGTTACACCCAGTTATATCTTGAACTATCAAGGCAGAAAGATAGGCGTTGACGCCAGATAATTTATCATTTTTATACATACTTTCTAGTACCGGAACAGCACTTTCACCTAGTTTAACAATATTATCATAATATTCATTTTGTGTATAATCATAGGGGTTAGAAGAAGTTGGATTGGTAACTTCCATAATTTTATCTAGATTTAAGGTTATTTCTTGCTCTAAGTATTCCGTATTTAAAGGGGTATCACTATTATCCTTCGTATTAGTACAAGAACATAAACAAAGAATACACAAAATACCGATAATAATCTTTTTCATAATTAATCCTCCAACTAACAAAGTTCTATTTATTCTTCTTATTATATAAAGAGATAAGAAAGATAAAGATAAGTTCTAGAATAGTAAAACAAATAATCATTCTAACTAAAACTACTTTGGTAGGAATATCAAAAGAATTATACCAACTTAACATATCAAAAGATATAATCATAATGACAAAAGATAGTAAGCAAGATAAAATATACATTAAAATTTTTTTCATAATAACCTCCAACTATTTATAACAAAATTATAGCATGAATACATTGTATTTACTAATAAATTTTGTTAGAATAGATTTAGAAAGGATTTAATAATATGCGTAATTATGATTATGGTATTAACGCAATAAGTGCTTCTAGTAGTTCAAGTACTTCAGGTAGTTTAATAGCATTTATTGTTGCTATTGCAGCAAGTATCGTTATTTATTTCGTATTTATGGATAAGAAAGAAGAAAGCAAGTATACTGGTTTTGTTAAGAATCTATATGATTTTCTTCATTTTAAGATTAATTTTATTGAAGCGTTCTTAAAGATTGCATATATTACTACTACTCTTTATGTAACAATTACTTCATTTAGTCTTATAAAGGTTGATATTGCTTTATTCTTTATGGTATTAATATTAGGTAATATTATTATTAGAATTTTGTATGAAGCAGCTTTCCTTCTATATAATATTTATCTAAATACTAAAGAAATAAATAGTAAGTTAAAATAGTTAGACAGGCGCTAACTATTTTATTATTCTTTTTAAAGTACGAATAGCATTTTTTTCTATTCTAGATACTTGGGCTTGGCTGATATTTAGGGATGAGGCAATTTCCATTTGGGTTTTACCTATTATATAGCGTTGTTCTAGGACTATTCTTTCTCGGTTCTTTATAGCTTGAAGACCTTTTCTTAGGGATATTAAGGCATCTTTATCTTGTTTTAGTTCTTTTTTGTCTGCTAGTTGGTCGCATAAGTAGATAGTATCACCGCCATCATTATAGATTGGTTCGAAAATACTTACAGGTTCGCATAAGGCATCAAGACAGGAGGCTATTTCTAATTCACTCATATTTAGACTTTTACTAATTATTTCATTACTTGGTTCAATACCATATTTATTAATATATTCTTCTTTAAATTTAAGAACATGATAAGCATTATCTTTGATACTACGACTTACTCTTATGGATGTGTTATCTCTTACATAACGTCTAATCTCACCAAGAATTAAAGGAACGGCATAGGTTGAAAATAGGCAGTTATATGCAAGATCAAAGTTATCAATGGCTTTGATTAGACCGACACAACCAATTTGAAACAAGTCATCTAAGTTATATTTTTCTTTATTAAATCTTTTTAAGATGCTTAAAACTAGTTTGAGGTTACCGTTTACTAGTTCGTCTTTAGCTAGTTTATCACCTTCTTTATATTTTTTAAATAGTTCAGTCATTTCTTCTTGTGTTAGTACTTTTAATTCACTGGTATTGATGCCAGTTATTTCTACTTTGTATTTTCCCATGTATTAAAAAATCCTTTCCTTTTATTTATGGAAAAGATTTTTAGTTTTTATTCAAAGTTTTCTAAATTCGTTCTAACGAAACAAAGTAAGTATTACCATTTACAAGTTTAAGAGTATATTTATAAGTATTAAATTGGTCGTCTATGTTTTTAACATCAAATGATTCGTCTTTAGTTGTACCATTTTCTATAGTTTGATTTAAAGTAATAGTTTTAATCTCGTTAGTACCATTAAGAGAATTATACATTAAGACTTTAGTGTTGTCATTACTATATTGATAATCTAAGTATGCTAGTCTAAAAGTAATTTCTAAAGTATCGTTTGTTTTCTTAGCATTCAAAATGTTATACGCAAATAAGCGGTTATCCATGTCATTTAGTTTGTTATCTCCGATTACTTTAACTTTGTTATCTTGATATTCATAGTTAAGTGTATTTAAGATAGTATATTTTTTATTAGGATCTTTGAAGTTATCAAGAAAATTATCTTCATAGAAGAAAGTGTTCTTTAAAGTATCAATAGGTATCTCTAGTGGCTCTTCAATATAATATAGGGGTTTCTTTTCTTGGTTAGAATACGCAAGTAAGCTTAAGAATAGTTTTTCTTCATTAGTAAAAGTAGCACTGGTTACAATTTTATCTTCATAAAACATTTTGTTAGCTAAAGCTTTGGCCTTATCATTTAGACTTTCAATACTTTCAAATTTTTTTAGGGAGTTGGTTACTAATTTGTCATTGATGTTTATACTTTGTTCTTCGTTTTTTATAGTTTCTTTTTTGGTTAGGAACTTATAACCTCCTAGTAATAAAATAGCTAGAATTATTATTCCTATAATTAATATTATTTTCTTTTTCATACGTTATCCTTCTTTCTAATATAATTGTATAATTATTGTTTCTTATTGTAAAGTTAAAATCAATCTCCTTTCTAACTAAAGATTAACAAATTTTTTAAAATAAAAATACCACCTCATAGTTTACAGAGGTAGCTTTTTACGCTAGTTATAAAATAATCTGTTGCTAGCAAAGTCATTTTCTAGTTTCAATGGAGCTTCTAATGTCTTAAATTCTTCTTGTTTATTTTTATATCTGATTTCTAATCTCAAATCTTTTAACTCGTCAAATTTTATCATTTCATCTTTTTTATCAATTATTTCAGTATTTTCCATATATATTTGTTTTAGAAAATCATTTATAGTGATGGTCTCTTCACTATCATACATACCTAACTCTAGAATTGTTTTATCACCAGACATGATTTTTAAACTATAAGTGTTTGATTGAACTTCTTTTACGGAGCCGGTATAGATATCATTGTATGTAATGTTATTTAAAAGAATTGTTTTTTTAACAGGACTATAAATTAGATATCCTTTAGCTTCAATATCATTATTTTCTGTATGAATTTTGTAAATTCTAATTTTATTAAAGTTACTATACCAAAATAGTAAAAGCCCAGAAAATAATAATATGAATATTAAAACACAAAAGATTTTTATAAGCTTTAGATTTGATTTTTTGCTATAAAATTTAATTAAGTCACTAAGTGAATTTATGTTTTGTGTTGTGGTATTTTCACATACTCCGGATAATAATTCGTCAGTACTAATATTTAGAATATTACAAAGAGGTACTATAATTGAAATATCAGGTACATTAATTCCTCGTTCCCACTTAGAAACCGATTTATCAGTTACTCCCAGCTTTTTACCTAACTCACTTTGGGTCATGTTTAGCTTTTTACGTTGTTTAGCTATAAGTTTTCCTATATTTTCTTGGTTCATAATATATATATTCCTATTTAATTAAATTTCTTTTTAAACAATATGGTACAACTTCATTCTTTAAAGTGTTTGATAAAATATCTTTTGATATTGAAGTATTATACCATAAGAACTTTTCTATTTCTTGAGAGGTTGTTAAGTTACCTTGTAAAGTTCCGTTGTATCTAAATACGTAGAAATGAATTGGTGTTACGCCGTCGCTGGTAGCAATTTCGTCAAATTCCATAACTAGTTCTAAAAGTTTCTCATTAAAAATAGCTTTGCTTCCTAGTTCTTCATGACATTCTCTAATAGCAGCCTCTAATGGAGTTTCACCTTTTTCTACTTTACCACCTATCATTTGGTATGTTGGTCTTTTTCTAGGTTTATCAATTAATAATTTTTCATTAGAAAAAAACATTGTTCCTACTACATTCATAATCTCACTCTTTTCTAACTATACTATAACACAAGCATAGGAAAAAAGCACCTTAATTAATGCTCGTCAGGATTAAAATTTGAAACGTTTCTATCTCTGGTAAATCTTACTTTTTTGGTTAATTTTTTATCAGTATTCTCTTCATTAAATAGTACCTAAAAACTTTTTTTATTTTCTTTAGTTATATTTTCTTAACCTCTTGTATTATTATCTGACTTTAAGTAGAAATTCAAAAAAATACCTAGAAAATCTAGATATTATTATTTTTATTTTTAACAAAGTCTTCAATTAATTTAGCAGAGCCTTTGACACCTAGGATATCAGTATTTAAAACTAAATCATAGTTAGTATAATCTTGCCAATTACGATTAGTATAATATTTATAATGTTTAGCACGTTCTTTATTTATTTTATCAATAGTTTTTTTAGCATCTGATTCATTTAATTCATAGTATTTAACGGCTCTTTTAATTTTAGATTCTTCATCACTATAGAGGAATACTTTGATAGTATCTTTATTATCTTTTAAGATATAATCAGCACAACGGCCAACAATAACGCATGAGTTTTTAGCTAAGTCTTTGATTACTTTAGCTTCCGCAATGAATAATCTATCGTCGTTGTTATCTTGGTACTTAGCACTTTTTAGTTGTTCGTCGCTTTGAGAGATATAGTCTTTAGATAAACCCGATTTCTTACTAGCAAGAGTAATTAGTTCTTTATCGTAGAAGTTTAAGCCTAAGTTTTTAGCAAGGATTTCCCCTACATAACGACCACCACTACCATATTCACGAGCAATAGTAATAATTACTTTTGGACCTTGGTAGTTAGATTTAAGTTTAGGTTGTTCGCTAGTACTTTCTTTGACTGTAGCTTTAGATAATTTCTTATATTCACTGCCAAAGACAAATATTGCAATAACGAATGTTATAGTATCCGCAATTGGACCAGCTTCTAAAACACCAGTTAGACCTTTATGAAAAGTCATACTTAGAATGCACGCTAGTGGGATGAAAAGAATAATTTGTCTTATAAAAGAAACCATAGTAGCTTTTTTAACATTACCAAGAGATTGAACTACGATTGAAGTAGTCATTTCAAGAAAGTTTAGACCCATAACAAGTAAGAATGTATGACATACTACGACCGCAAATTCCATGAATAATTCATAATTAGCATCAGTATTAGAAATAAAGATACTAACAATATTTTCTGGAAAGAAATAGAATACTAAGTTAAATACTAAACCAACAATAAAGTTAATCATTAATACTTTTCTTAAGGTTTCTTTAACTCTTTCGTAGTTTCCAGCACCATAGTTAAAACCAATTATAGGTTGGGAACCAATAGAAATTCCTAAGATTGTCGAAATATAAAGACTGTTGATTTTAGAGATAACACCATATACAGATAATGGAATATCAGCACCATATTTACTAACAGCGCCAAATTTAGTCATCATATTGTTCATGAAAACAAATAACGCTAGGACAGTGGCTTGAGTAATGAAACTTGAAAGACCAAGGCTTAAACTACGGAAAATATTTTTATCAATTTTAAAGTCCTTGATATTTAGTTTAACACTTTTAGTTCTTTTTAGATATAAAATAGCCATAATGAATGAAACGATTTGCCCGATAACTGTTGCGATAGCGCCACCTTTAACACCCATATTAAAAGTAAAGATGAATATTGGGTCAAGAACGATATTGATAATTGCACCAACGACTAGTAAAACCATGGAATAACCTGGATTTCCGTCGGCTCTAATTAATTGCGATAAACTAGAATAGATTATCATGAAGGGAGCACCTAGTATTATAATACGACCATAATCAATAGCGTAGTTATAGACACTATCGGTACATCCAAAGAAGTATACTAGTTTTGGTAAGAAAATATAGGATAGGATACTTAAGATGATTGCTACTATGAATGACATTGTGGTAGCACCACCTATGATACTAGCGCCTTCTTTATTCTTACCTTCTCCTAATTTTAGAGAAAAATTTGCTGCCGCACCATTACCGATAAGACCAGCAACTGCGTTAAAAATAATAACTAAAGGAAATATGACATTAGTGGCAGCATTACCTAATGTTCCTACTCCTTTACCAATAAATATTTGGTCAACAATATTATAAACTGAGTTAATTAACATACTGATTACACAAGGGATAGCGAATGCTAATAAAAGTTTATTGATATTATCATGACCTAAATCACTTTTTTTCATATATATAAACTCCTTCTAAACCAAGAAAAAAAGTAGAGCTCATCGAAGAAGATATTCTACTTTTGATTGGCATTATTAAATATAGCACATTTTTTTCTTTTGTGTAAGTAAAAATTTTGTTTATTTAGTCAAATTTATTTCAACTATCGTACTTAAATCAATCACACTACCAGCGGGAATAGAGATACTAGTAACATGGCCAGAGCCATTTAGGGTATACTTAAGACCAATAAAATTACAGAACGTAGTAATTTCATTTTCACTCCAGTTAGTAACATCCGGCATGGTAATGTTTTGACTTTCAGTTTTTAGAAATACTTTAGAACCTTTTAAAACACGAGACTTTTTATTAGGATATTGGTTAACTACGTATTTACCATCACCAATAACTACCGGGTTAAGTCCTAGGGCTTTTAGTTTTTCTTCGGTACTTAGAACATCAGTATTTAAATAACTTTCTAAGACAATGATACTTTGTTCTTTATTTTCTTCAACAGTAGAAACAATATTTTTATATTTAACAATTTCGTCAACGACATTAACAACTGCCTGTGATACTTTTTTGAAGTTACCAGAGAATTGCTTTACAGAGATGTAGACAATATATTGAGGGTCATTATAAGGGAATAAACCAGAGAAACTTCGAATATAATCGTTACTTCCTGTTAGATACCCACGCCCATTGGGGTTAGCAATTTGGGCAGTACCAGTTTTACCTATCATTTCAACCATAGCTGGTTTATAATTCTTAGCATCTGTAAGGTTAGAATAAACAACATTATGCATCATATCTTGAATTTTTTTAATAGTTTCAGTAGAAGCAACTTTACGTACTTCTTCCCTACCGCCTTGATACAAGACTTTATTAGTGTTAGGATCAACTATTTTATCTACGATATATGGTTTTAACATCATACCATCATTAGCAATACTAGTTAGAGCTTGAATATTTTGAATTGGGGTTGTGGTAATACCTTGACCGAATGAAGCCGTTGCTAGTTCAATTGGATATTGGAAATCAATTTTACCGGTTACTTCATCAGGAAGAGTTATACCTGTTTTTTGGCCAAATCCCAGTAAGTCATAGAACGCTCTTAGTTTTTCATTACCAAGGTCTAAGGCTAGAAGGGATGCAGCGGTGTTAGAAGAATAACTAAACCCAGTATCGAAATTAATTTTACCCCACCCGACTTTGTTAAAGTCATTAACGGTATCCGAACCAATTTGAAGTTTTCCGGACATATATTCTTTAGAACCATCATAAATACCATTTTCCATGGCGGCCATGAATGAAAATATTTTCATAGTTGAACCGGGTTCATATGCATAAGACACTAAGGGGTTTAAGTAGTTAGTGATATCTAATTTATTGGGGTTAAATGAAGGATTAGATGCACTAGCTAAGATAGCGCCAGTTTTGGCATCGGCAATCGTGAAAGTCATCCACGCCATACTATTTTCTTTAGTTAAGTTATTTATTTCTTGTTCTAAGAATAGTTGAATGTTATTATCGATAGTTAGATAGATGTTGGCTCCAGCAGTTGCAGGCGTAGTATTTTCATTGGAGTTAGGTAATTTGTAACCATAAGAATCGGTTTGATATTCGGTTTGACCATCTTTACCTGATAACTCGTTATTGAAGTATTTCTCGATACCCATTTCACCGACTATTTTACCATCATCATTTTTTCTAGCATATCCAACTAAGTAAGATGCAAATTTATCCATTTGGTAGTATCTTTTAGAGGAAGCAACAAAATCTATACCGGGAAGATTTAAATTTTCAATCTCAGATTTTAAAAGTTCGGTAATGCCACTACCGCCTGAACCAAATTCTACTTGGTAACGTCCCTCTAGGTTAAGACGACTTAAAATATATTCATAAGTCATAGATGTTTTGCCATTTAGAGTAAGTATTTCACTTAATTTTCTAGCGGTATTTTCTTTATCAACAACATGTTGTGGATTATCTGGATTAGTAGTACGGGATGATGAAAGATAAGCAATTATGGTATAAGAGTTAACGGTTTGAGCAAGATAATCACCATTAGTATCATATATGGCACCGCGGGTGGCGTATAATGTTTTTTTGGTAGTATTACGGTTATTAGCAAACGCTTCAATATCAATGCCATCTACATCTTTAGCGATATTAACGTAGCTAAGCTTAATTATGATGGCAACGAAAAAAAGAATAATAACTATTATTAGTCCCATATTAATTTTAACAGTATTATTCTTTTTCATAAAATCTCCTATTCTACTACTTTGATATTATTATTTTTATATGATAAGCCGTTAGATTCAGCTACTTCTCTTATTTTATCTAGTGATGCTAGTTCGTTAATTTTCATATTTAATGATTCATTAACATTTTCTTGTTTAGATATATCTTTTTTTAGTCTTTCAACTTCGATATTAGTTTGGGATAATTTGGATTTGGTTACAACATGAATTAAAGGGGTCATAAATAAAACTAAGAAAATAAGTAACCAAATTATTTTTTCACCGCGGATGGCTTTTGCTTTCTTATTTTTCTTCATTTTAAATCCTTTCTATTACTCTTAGTTTAGCACTTTTACTACGAGAATTTTCTTGTAATTCTTCTTTTGTTGCCGTTAATGGCTTTTTAGTAATTAATTTTATTTTAGGTTTATACTCTAAAGGTATTTCTGGTAAGCCTTTAACTAGTTCATTTACTTCACTTTGGGTTTTAAAGTATTGTTTTACGATACGGTCTTCTAGGGAATGAAATGTTATTATGGCACAGCGGCCTTCGGGTTTTAAAAGGTCAATTACTTGAGGTAATACAGTTTCAATTACTTTTAGTTCTTGATTGACTTCAATTCTTAAGGCTTGGAAAATTCTTCTTTCAGGGTGATTTAGATTAAAGTATTTATTACCTACCGCGTCATTTATGACATCAACTAGTTCTAAAGTTGTGGTAATTGGTCTATTTTTAACAATATACTGGGCGATGAATTTAGATTTTTTTTCTTCCCCGTATTTATAAAATATTTCGGTTAGTTTGGCCTCACTATAGGTATTAACGATATCAGCAGCCGTTAATTTAGTACTTCTATCCATTCGCATATCTAGAGAGCCATCATGCATAAAGCTAAATCCTCTATCAGGATTATCAATTTGCGGTGATGAAACACCAAAGTCAAATAAAATACCATCAACTTTTTCAATACCATATTTTTTTAGTTCTTCTGTCATATTAGCAAAGTTAGATTTGATTAAAGTAAAATTATTATTTATTTTAGAAAGGCGCTCTTTAGCGTAATCAATAGCCATTTCATCTTCATCAAAAGCATATAGATGTCCAGTAGTTAATTTTTTTAGTATTTCACTAGAATGTCCTCCTAACCCAAGAGTTCCATCAACATAAATACCATCACTTTTAATATTTAAATTATTAATACATTCATTTAACATTACACTATAGTGTTTCATTAATTCACCTTCTTTATAGACTTATCTAATATAATAGTACTCTAATTTCTATTTTTTGTAAACATTATTGTATTTAAAAAGCCAGAGCTACCTCTGACTTTACGCAATTATTGACAATTATTTAGTGCCATTAACTTGGTTCATAACTTCTTCAGCAAAGTTTTCTTGTCTTTTTTCAATTCCTTCTCCTACTTCATAACGAACCATTTTAACTAACTTACCACCGTTATTTTTGATGTAAGTTTTAACATCTACAGAACCATCTTTAATAAATTCTTGGTCTTCTAAACAAATTTCTTTGAAGAATTTCTTTAATCTACCAATAACCATTTTTTCAGCAATTTCAGCTGGTTTTCCTTCGTTCATTGCTTCAACTTTTAAAGTTTCTTTTTCTTTGGCAACAACTTCTTCTGGAACATCAGTTTCAAATGTATATTGTGGTTTCATAGCAGCAGCTTGCATTGCTACATCTTTAGCAACTTCGCTATTAGCGCCTTCAACTACTGTAAGAACAGCAATTTTTCCACCCATATGTAGGTATGAACCAAATTCTTCATTATCACTCTTAGTAATAATTTCAAATCTTCTTAAAGAAAGTTTTTCACCAATTTTAGCTGTTTTATTAACAATATAATCAGCGATAGTTCCTTCTTCGAATTTTAGAGCATTAGCTTCTTCTAAAGTTTTAGCATCACTAGTAAGTAATGTCTTACCAATGTTTTCAATCATACTCTTAAATTCATCATTTTTAGAAACAAAATCTGTTTCTGAATTAACTTCAAGGATTACGGCTTTGTTACCATCTACATAGATATTAGCAAGTCCTTCAGCAGCAATTCTAGCTTCTTTTTTATTAGCTTTAGCAATACCTTTTTCTCTTAGCCAGCCCATAGCAGCATTCATGTCGCCATTTGTGGCTTCTAAAGCTTTTTTACAATCCATCATGCCGGCACCAGTAGTTTTTCTTAATTCATTAACTTCTTTTGCACTTATCATAATTATTCCTCCTATTTTTATTATTTATTTAAAGATGCAATTAATTCTTCTTTTTTCATTGTAGAATAACCTTTAATCTTAGCTTCTTTAGCCATAGCTTTAAGTTCAGTTAAAGATTTAGCTTCTAATTCATCTTCTTTTTTGATTTCTTCAAGTTCTTTTTTTAGAGCTTTTTTTTCTTCTTTTTTATCGTCTTTAGCAACATCTTTTACTTCTGTTACATAATCAATTACTTCAAGTCCATTAGCTTCACAAATAGCATTAGTTAAAGCACCAATAACAACTTTTACAGCTCTTACAGCATCGTCATTACCTGGAATTACGTAATCAACGTCATCTGGATCACAGTTAGTATCAACGATACCAAAAATAGGAATGTTTAGTTTTCTAGCTTCTCTTATAGCGTTGTATTCTTTTTTAGGATCAACGATAATTAAAGCTTGTGGTAATTTAGTCATTTCTCTAATACCACCTAGTAAGTTATTTAATTTTTCATATTCTTTCTTAATTTGAATAACTTCTTTTTTAGGTAATACATCGAATGTACCATTTTCTTCCATTTTTTCGATTTCTTCTAATCTCTTAACTCTTCTTCTAATAGTTCTGAAGTTTGTTAATGTTCCACCTAACCATCTTTGAGTTACATAGTATGAGTTAGAACGTGTAGCATTTTCTAAAGCTGCTTCTTGAGCTTGTTTTTTAGTACCTACAAATAAGAAAGTACCACCATTTTTAGCAATTTCACTAATTGCAGCGTATGCTTCTTCCATGCACGCTAAAGTTTTTTGTAAATCAATGATATAAATATCATCTCTTGTTGTGAAGATATATTCCTTCATTTTTGGATTCCATCTTTTGGTTTGATGACCAAAATGAACCCCAGCTTCTAATAAATTACTAATAGAAACTACAGCCATTAAAAATCCCTCCTTCGTTATGCTTCTATTTACTTTCAAACAAGTTACCCTCACCTCTTCGGCACTCGAGGATATCTCTAAGTAAATATGAATATTTGGTTTTTAAAGCCAAGGTTATTGTATCAAAAAAAATCCCCAATAACAAGGGGATTTTTATGAATTTTGCAAGTTTTTCCTATCTTATTTTAAGTGTTCTTGCTTGAGATGGTATTTGTTCACAATAATTATTAGTTTGAGTGAAATCAGGATTAGCAGTTAAAAATAACCTTTGTCCTCTTTTATATGTTATATTAATAGTTTTTACTTTGGAATTCATATTTAAACGTGAGACAATATTGAATTCTAAACGTAAGGTGTTTTCATTTTCTGGGTAAACTATTAGCGAAATTTCATCAGTATTATATGGGGTTTTTGGGTATTCTACTGGTGAGACGATATTATCTAAAAGATTATCTAAATTTCTTTCATTACCATCGAATCCTACTAGACCGTGAGCTCCAAGAACGTAAGGCACCATTCCACAGTAATACTTAGTCTCAAGAATTTTGGCTCTTTCTAAATCATTAATTTTATTCATTATAATCCCCTCCAAGGACTTTATACTTTAGCATAAAGTACTCAGTTTGTCAAATTAATTTAAAGAAAAAATAGTAGATAATCTACTACTCAATTACATATGGATCTTCATAAGTACCAGAACCACTAGCGCTTACTGTTTTATCTAAAGAAATTACTGGCCTAATACCTTGGTTTGATGTTATTTTTGTTTCACTTAGAATTTCTCCAGTTATGCCAATAGCAAAATTATCAACAGCATTATTATTTAGTAAGACTTGGCTACCGGTTAATGTCCACCAAGTAGATGTAATATTAGGATTATATAGATAATATGAAGTATTAGTGCCATTTTTACTAGCGCCAGCATATATGGCTTCATCAATACTTAGTAAGCCCACTTTAGATTGTTCTAGGGTACCACTACAAGATAGTGAAGCTGTTGTTTCATTAATAATTCGGTTATAAGAAGTAAATAGTTTTTTATTTTCTTCTTCGATGTAGTATGTATTTTCACTACAAAAGTTAGAATCAACAACGTATTTTTGATAATCACTTAGGGTATTGTTATAAAAGTCGTCTAAGGTTTCTTTAATTGTTGAGGTACTTAGAAGAACATTTCCGGCATCTTCGATATCGGAGACAGTCTTTTTATATGGAACTTTATTATCTAGAAGATTATCAGTTATTAATCTTACTGAGCCATCTTCATTTATTCTAACGATTCTAAACATTACATTAGCAAATTTAACGTAGTTATTAGTTACAGAACCTCTAAAGTAGTAAGTTGAAGCCGTATCATTTTGGACTTCTATTAAACCTTCAGGGTTAGTAGCAACTTCCCCAATGTTAGTTTGTAATTGACTTAAGTTATTATTAGCTAAAATTAGTTCTTTTAAAGTTTTACGATCCTTTTTTATTAATTCTTTATAAGCGATTAGATTGGCAGTTAAGCCATAGTTGTCTTCTTTTCCATTATAGGTTAGATAAACAGTATAAGACATGGTTTGACCCGCTGCTAGTTCTTTAGTTTTAATAAGTTCGGTATCGATATTACCTAAAGATTCATTATATACTTCTTTATTATCTTTATCTACTAAGCGAACATTTAAATCATGAGTTTCTTTGTTAATATCCATTAGGGCAATGGTAACATATAGTTCTTTAGTAGTTACATTAGTAATAGATATTTTTTTAACAATGGTATCCCCTTCTTTAAAGGATTTAATATCATAATAATTACCGTCTAAATAGTTGATACTTAGATATTCATCGGAGGTTACTAAAGTGTCATTGGGATTATTTTGTAAAGTTTTTTCGTAATGGGCATAAGAGATAGAGACACCGATACTAATTAGTAAAAGAATTGCTAATAAAAGTAAAGTTGTCTTGTATTTTTTCCTCATATGCTATTACCTCTAAGTAAAGTATATCAAGATAATTATTATTTTACAACTTGCTAAAGCTAATTTTTAAAAATTTTACTTTATTTAACAAATTTTGACAAAAGAAAAAGGATTATGTTACTAATCCATGTATTTCTTGATAGTTTTAAATTCACTACTATTTTCTAAATCCGTTTCACTTAATTGTTTGATTAATTCTTTTTGATTACGATCTAGTTTAGTTGGAACGACTACGTTAACTATTATGTACATATCACCTTTACGGCCACTGTTAGGGTTTTCAACACCTTTTCCTTTGATACGAAGTTTAGTATCATTTTGGGTACCAGCATCTATGGCCATAACTACATTACCATAGATAGTAGGTATTTCTTTTTTGCATCCTAAGATAGCATCAGTAATAGTTATTGGAAGTTGTAAGTAAATATCGTCATCTTTACGTTCGAATAATGGGTGTTCTTTAACTTTAAATTCGATATAAATGTCGCCGTTTGGGCCACCATTTTTACCAGCTGAACCTTTGCCACTTATTCTTAATTGGGTTCCGGTATCAACTCCAGCAGGAATTTCAATTTCGATATCTTTTTTCTTAGTATAAAAACCTTTACCACGACAATTTGAACATACTCTAGCATAAGTTTTGCCACTACCATTACAATCAGGGCAGATAGTTTCTTGTTGGAACATGCCAAATAAAGTTTGACGAGATTCAACTACACGGCCTTGGCCACCACATGTAGGGCAAGTTTTGGCATCAAAACCACCAGCACCATTACATTCACTACATTTTTCGTTTAAGTCGATAGATATAGTTTTATGACAACCGAATACGGCTTCATCAAAAGTTAAGTTAATTCTAACTAGGCTATCTTCACCTTTAGTAGGTCTATTAGTACTTCGGCTACTTCTTCCACCGCCAAAATTAAATGATTGTCCAAAGGCACTACCAAATAAATCTTTAAAGATATCATCGTCGAATGAGAAACCACCAAATCCTTGACCTTGGAACCCACCAGCTCCCGCGCCTCCTTGTTCAAAAGCAGCTGAGCCAAATTGGTCATAAGTCTTACGTTTTTCGGGGTCGCCTAATATAGAATAAGCTTCCCCTATTTCTTTGAATTTTTCTTCAGCTCCCGGTTCTTTATTAATATCAGGGTGATATTTTTTAGCTAATTTTCTAAAGGCTGATTTTATTTCGTCTTGAGTAGCAGTCTTAGAAACTCCTAATGTTTCATAATAATCTTTATTCTTTGCCATATTCTTCCTCCTTCTTAATTATTTCTTCAACCATTTTTAATCTATTTTTAAATAATTCGATAGATTTTTCAATTGGCTCTTTGGTAGTCATGTCAACACCGCAGGCTTTTAAAGTATCTAATGGATATTTACTACAACCACTAGCTAAGAAGTTTAGATAGTTTTCTAAAGATTGTGGTTTGTTATTTAAAATATCAGTTGCTATTGATACAGCTGCCATAAATCCTGTTGCATATTTATACACATAAAATGGTGTATAAAAATGAGGGATTCTTGACCATTCATAACCAATTAATTTATCACTTATAACATTATCACCATAATATAATTTATTTAAGTTGTAATATGTTTGATACAAAGTTTCACTTGTTAGGGCATTGCCTTTTTGTTCCATATCATGGATTAACATTTCAAATTCGGCAAACATTGTTTGACGATAAACTGTCGCTCTAAATTTATCCAGGAAATCCGTTAGATATAGAAGCTTTTCGGTATCATTTTGAGCATTTTTAATATTATATTCACTTAATAATACTTCATTTACCGTTGAAGCAATTTCAGCTAGGAATATTGGGTAGTTAGCGTTAGTATGGCATTGATTTTTCTTAGAATAGAAAGAATGCATGGCATGGCCTAGTTCATGGGCTATGGTACTAACACTATCTTCGGTGCCGTCAAAGTTTGTGGAAACAAATGGTCCGGCATAATAACTACCCCACTGATAAGCACCACTTCTTTTACCATCGTTAGGATAAACATCTACTCTAGAACTATCAAAAATATTTTTTAAATCTTTAATGTAGGTATCTCCTAGGGGTTTTAAAGCTTCTAAAACTTTAGCTTTAGCTTCTTCATAAGTAAATGTCTTAGGATCCTCTTTAATTAAATCGGTATAGATATCATACATATGAAGTTCTTTTACACCCATGTAGTCTTTACGAACTTTCATGTATTCGTATATAGGTTCAAGGTTTTCATGAATGGTATTAATTAAGTTTTTATAAACTTCAACATTTATGTTATCGCCATATAAGGAGGCCTCTAAAGGACTATGATATTTTCTAATAGTACTATAGAAGATATCTTGTTTTACTTGACCTTTATATAGTTCAGCAATGGTTTCTTTATGGTCGACATAGTATTTATAGTATTGTTCAAATACTCTTTTACGAGTATTTTGATTCTTATGACCAATTAGCTTAATATAGTTGCTATGAGTTAGTTCGACCTCTTCCCCATCAATCATGATTTTACCAAAGTTAACATCGGCATTATCTAAAGCCGAAAAAGCATTATCAGCTGTTCCTAAGGCATTGGACGCTAAAGAAATTATCCTTTCTTCGGCTTCACTTAAGGTATGATTTTTATAGCGAAACATTTTTTCAATGCTGAAGCGATATTCATCAAATCTTTTATCATTTGCCATTAAGTTTAAGATGTAGTCATAATCATTACTTAGTAATTCACTTCTAATAAATGAAGTTTCATTAGCAACTTTTTCTTCTAGTTTATCAGCTTGATTTTTTAGTTTCTTACCAAACTCGTCGTTGGTATCACTATAATGATTAAGGTAAGAATATACATATATGTTTTCTAATTTTTTTTCTATTTCATCATCTAATGTTAAAAACTTATAAAAGTTTTCTTTATCCTTAGTAAGAGATCCTTTCATACTAACTAATTCTTTTAATAGTTCTTTTGTTTTTAAAATACTATTTTTATATTCTTCAGTGTTTTTAAAGAAATACTCTAAATTCCATTTAGCATTTTCTTTAACTTCGCATCTTTTCATAAATTATCCTTTTCTATTATGGTCGAAAAGTTCTAGTCACCTAGAACTTTTCTTTATCTATCAAATTATTTTTCTTCGTATTTAGCTTCTTTGACATCGTCTTTAGAGTCAGTATTCGAAGTTTCATTGGCATTATTTGCTTGGTTTTGTTTAGCAGCTTCTTCATATACTTTTTGGGCATATTTCATAGCTATATCGCTTAGTTCTTTAGTTTTAGCTTTAATGTCATCAACATTATCACTTTCTAAAGTTTTCTTTAATTCAGCAATTTTATCTTCAGCTGACTTTTTATCGCTGTCGCTTACTTTGCCTTCTAAATCTTTTAATGATTTTTCAGTTTGGAAGATTGTAGCATCAGCTTCATTTTTAGCTTCCGCTAAGGCTTTCTTCTTATCGTCGGCTTCTTTATTAGCCTCAGCTTCTTTTCTCATCTTTTCGATTTCTTCATCACTAAGGTTAGTTGAAGAAGTAATTGTAATAGATTGTTCTTTGTTAGTTCCTAAATCTTTAGCAGTAACATTAACAATACCATTTGCATCAATATCAAATTTAACTTCAATTTGTGGAACTCCACGTGGTGCGGCAGGAATACTGTCTAGACGGAAGTTACCTAAAGTCTTGTTATCAGAAGCCATTGGTCTTTCACCTTGTAGAACATGGATATCTACAGCAGGTTGATTATCAGCAGCCGTTGAGAATACTTGAGATTTAGATGTTGGAATAGTTGTATTTCTTGGAATTAGAACAGTCATAACATTTCCCATTGTTTCAATACCAAGTGATAATGGTGTAACGTCTAATAATACTAAGTCGTCAACTTCACCAGTTAGAACGCCACCTTGGATAGCAGCACCCATAGCAACAACTTCATCGGGGTTAACTTCTTTAGAAGGTTCTTTGCCTAATTCTTTCTTAACTAAATCTTGAATATAAGGAATTCTTGTTGAACCACCAACTAATAATACTTTATCGATATCATTGTTAGTTAATTTAGCATCACTTAAGGCTTTATGAACAGCATCTAACGTAGAATCAAATAAGTCTTTATTTAAGTCTTCAAATTTAGCTCTGTTTAAAGTCATATTTAAATGTAATGGTCCTTCAGCACTTTGAGCAATGAATGGAATAGAAATTTCAGCACTCATCATACCAGACAAATCTTTTTTAGCTTTTTCAGCAGCATCTTTAATTCTTTGCATTGCCATTTTATCGTTAGATAAATCTATACCATTTTCTTTTTTAAATTCACTTACTAAGTAATCCATAACTCTTTGATCGAAGTCATCGCCACCTAAATGGTTATTACCAGCAGTTGATTTAACTTCGAAAACACCATCACCTAGTTCTAGGATAGATACATCAAATGTACCACCACCTAAGTCGTATACTAAGACAGTATGTGTTTTTTCTTGTTTATCAATACCATATGCTAAGGCAGCAGCTGTTGGTTCGTTGATAATTCTTTCAACATCTAAGCCAGCAATTTTACCAGCATTTTTAGTTGCTTGTCTTTGAGCATCGTTAAAGTATGCGGGAACTGTGATAACAGCTTTAGTAACTTTTTCTCCTAAATAGCTTTCAGCATCACTCTTAAGTTTCATTAAGATTTTAGCAGAAATTTCTTCTGGAGTATATGACTTGCCATTGGCTTCAACTTTTTCATCAGTACCCATTTTTCTCTTGATACTTGAAATTGTATTTTTTACGTTAGTTACAGCTTGACGTTTAGCAGTTTCACCGACTAATTCTTCGTCACCTTTAAACGCTACTACTGAAGGAGTTGTTCTGTTACCTTCTGGATTTGTAATAACATGAGGAACTCCACCCTCTAATACAGCTACACATGAGTTAGTTGTACCTAAATCAATACCTATAATTTTACTCATAATAATCTCTCCTTTAATATTTATTCATTTACTTTTACCATTGCTGGTCTAAGTAGTTTATCTTTATACATATAACCTTTTTGTAAGACATCTAAGACAACGCCTTGTTCTTCTTCAATTATTTCTTCAGTTAATACTGCTTCCATATATTTTGGATCAAAAGGCTTATGTAAGCAATCAATTTCTTCTACGCCAATATTTTTTAAAGTTGTAATCATATTGGCATATATCATTTTAAATCCTTCTAAGTACTTTTCATTCTCAGTTGCATCCATAGCTATAGCACGTTCAAAGTTATCAAGAATCGGAAGTAAATTTTTTATTAATTCACTGCCTTCATATTTAGCCATAGAACTTTTTTCTTCTTCATATCTGCGACGCATATTTTGCATCTCGGCAGATAGTCTTAAGACTTTTTCATTAAGTTCCTTAGTTTTATTTTCGGTTTCTTTTTGGCATTCGCATTCATGATGATCATGCTTTTTATTGTGATCTTTGCAACAATGCTTTTCACATTTTGCTTGATGTTCTTTTGGAAGTTCTTCTTCCATCATTTTTTTCTTTTTTTCTTCCATAAAATCCCTCTTAGTCTATATGATGTTCTTCATCATTTAAATTATCATTAATGTATTTTAGAAGCCCTACTACTTTAGCATATTCCATTCTTTTTGGTCCTACTACAGCAATGGTTCCTTCTTCCCCATTGATATGATATTTTGTTTTAACGATGGTAACATCTTTATCAAATTCATTTTCGTCGCCAATATAGACGTTTATGCCATCCACATTAGTATCAATTTTTCTTAGTAAGTTTTCATCTTCAAATTTGGTAATAATTCTTTTTACATCACTGACATTGTCATATTCAGGTTGTTTTAAAAGGTTGGCTTTACCACCAAAGTGAACATTTGAGCTGTTTTTAGTGAAGTTATGGAAAGCATCATAGAAGATGTTATAAACTTGTTCATATTGTTTTATTTTTTTAGCAATAATTGGTTTAATGTCAAATTCTAGTCTTTCAGATACTTCATTAATTGGTGTTCCAACTAACATTTTATTAATAATTTCCGATGTTTTAACTACTTCCTCAATATTAGTATTTTCTGGTAAGGTAAATTGTTTATTTTCAACGATGCCTTTATCAGTACATACTAAGGCTACTATCTTGTTATTAGCAAGAGGAATAATACTTACTTGTTGCAGAGCATTATCTTTGGAACTACTGCCTAAGATTACTGAGGTATAGTTAGTTATTTCACTAATTATATCCACGCACTTAGTAATCGCATCCGATATTTCTAAGTTTTGATTGGAAAATATGGTTTGTAACTTCAACATTTCTTCACCATTTAATTCTTTTGGTTTCATCAAATATGTAACGTAGTATTTATACCCTAGTTCCGATGGCACTCGCCCACTAGAAATATGGTTTTTTTCAATGTATCCAAGGCTTTCTAAGATAGCCATTTCGTTTCTTATCGTTGCTGATGAACATTTGAATTTTTGGCATAAAGATTTTGAACCTATTGGCTTGGCTGATTTAATGTAGTTTTCAACAATTTCCTTTAGGATTCTTTGTTGTCTTTCATCCAAGATAACCACCTCTTTTTAGCACTCTTTTCTTTCAAATGCTAAGTATATAATACTCTTATTTTTAGCACTTGTCAATACTAGAGTGCTAATTTTTTTAAAAATTATACAAAAGAAAAAAGAAACTAATTTTCACTAGTTTCTTCGTTAGATTCTTCTTCAGATTCTACCATAGCGTCTACTTTGTCTTCGCCAGTATCATCCATAAGTTGTTCTTCTAACATTTCTTGAGCATCATCATCCATGAATTCTTTTTCTAAAACTGTTTGAATATCAGAATATTGTTTTGCTCCTGTTCCAGCTGGGATAAGTTTACCTATGATAACATTTTCTTTAAGCCCTCTTAGATGATCAACTTTACCACGAATGGCAGCATCAGTTAATACTCTTGTAGTTTCTTGGAAGGATGCTGCTGATAGGAAGGAATCTGTTTCTAATGATGCTTTAGTAATACCTAACATTACTGGAAGTCCAGTTGCAGGTACGCCACCAGTTAATAATACTGGTTTATTAGCATTAGCAAATTCATTTAATGTTACAGATAGTCCAGCTACTAAGTCAGTATCTCCACCATCTAAAATCTTCATCTTAGAAATCATTCTACGAACAATAACTTCGATATGTTTATCAGAAACGTCTACACCTTGAGATTTATAAACTTTTTGAACTTCTTTAACAATGTATTGTTGAGCAGTTATTGGGTCAGTTACCGCAAGTAATTCTTTTGGTGCGATTGAACCAACAGTTAATGGATCACCTGCATTTACCATATCGCCTAATTCTACGCATAGTTTAGTATTGTAGTTAGTGATATGTTCTCTTGCTTCAACGTCATTTTCAATGATAATTTTGTATTTACCATTAGTCTCTTCAATGGAAGCAATTTTACCAGCAATTTCAGCAATAGTTGCTTTACCTTTAGGGTTACGAGCTTCAAATAGTTCTTCAACTCTTGGAAGACCTTGAGTAATATCGCCACCGGCAACTCCACCTTCGTGGAATGTACGCATGGTAAGCTGTGTACCTGGTTCACCAATTGATTGAGCAGCCATAATACCAACAGCTTCTCCGGTTTCAACTAAGTTTCCAGTTGCAAGGTTACGTCCATAACAATGTTGACATACACCATTTACGGTATTACATGTTAGAACACTTCTAATTTCAACTTTCTTAATACCAGCTTTGATAATCTTATTAGCGATATTTTCAGTAATATATTGATTTTTATCAATAATAACTTCTTTAGTTTCTGGGTTAATTACTTTAGTTGCAGTATATCTACCAATAATTCTTTCAATTAATGGTTCGATCATAGTATTAGATCTTGTATCAATGAAATCAGTGACTTCAACACCATTTATTGTGCCACAATCTTCTTCTTTAACAATGATATCTTGAGCAACATCTACTAAACGACGAGTTAAGTATCCTGAATCGGCAGTTCTTAAGGCTGTATCAACGATACCTTTACGACCACCACGGGTACCGATAAAGAACTCAGTTACGTTACATCCTTCAATTAAGTTTGACTTAACTGGGATTTCGATAGTTTCACCAGTTGGTTTAGCAATTAAACCACGCATACCAGCAAGTTGGTTAAACTGGTTAGCAGAACCACGGGCTCCAGAATTCATCATCATGAAGATTGGGTTCATCATATTTTCTTTAGCGATGGTTTGTAGTTCTTGTGAAATATCAGATGTTGCTTTAGCCCACAATGAACATACAGTCTTATAACGTTCATCTTCAGTAATTAAACCTCTTTGGAATTGTTTATTTACTTTATCTACTTTACTTTGAGTATCAGCAATAATTTGACCTTTTTGTTTAGATTCAATTACATCACTCATAGAGATTGAAATACCAGCAATAGTTGAATATTTAAAACCTAAGTCTTTTAATTTATCTAACATAACTGATGTTTCAGTAGTTTTATATCTTTTAAATACTTGAGCAATTAGACTACTAAATGTTTTCTTAACGAATGGATCAGTTAATGGCATTTTAGCAATTTCTTCAGGAATATTAACACCCATTGGTAAGAAGAATTTATTAGGAGTAATTCCTTCAATATTTTCTTTTGATGGTTCGTTAATATATGGGAAGGAGTCTGGTAAAATTTCATTGAATTTTAATTTACCAACTGTTGTTACTAAGTATTTATCTTTTTGTTCATCAGTAAATAATTTATATTTAAATGATGATACAGGAATAGCAATTCTAGTATGAAGGCTTATTTCTTTTCTTTCGTAAGCCATTAGGGCTTCGTTAGAATTTTTAAATACTTTACCTTCGTTTTCTAAGCCTGCTTCTTCAATAGATAGATAGTAGTTACCTAAAATCATATCTTGTGATGGTGTAACGATTGGTTTACCATCAGATGGTTTTAAGATGTTGTTAGCACCAAGCATTAAGATACGAGCTTCAGCTTTAGCTTCTTCACTTAATGGAATATGGATAGCCATTTGGTCACCATCGAAGTCAGCATTGAAAGCGGCACATACAAGTGGATGCAAACGCATAGCTTTACCACCTACTAAAACTGGTTCGAAGGCTTGGATACCTAGTCTATGTAATGTAGGAGCACGGTTTAACATTACTGGATGTTCAGTAATTACATCTTCTACTACATCCCATACACATTCATCTTTATTATCAATTAGCTTTTTAGCACCTTTAATATTATGAGCTAAGCCTCTTTCTACTAGGCCATGAATAACATGGGGTTTGAATAGTTCTAAAGCCATTTCTTTTGGAAGACCGCATTGGTACATTTTTAATGATGGACCAACAACGATAACAGAACGACCTGAATAGTCAACACGTTTACCTAGTAAGTTTTGACGGAAACGTCCTTGTTTACCTTTTAACATACTAGATAATGATTTCAAAGGTCTATTACCAGCACCAGTTACACTTCTACCACGACGACCATTATCAAATAATGCATCAACAGCTTCTTGTAACATACGTTTTTCATTTTGAATAATTATTCCAGGAGCCCCTAAATCAATTAACTTCTTTAAACGATTATTACGGTTAATAACACGTCTATATAAATCATTTAAATCACTAGTAGCAAATCTACCACCATCTAATTGAATCATAGGTCTTAAATCAGGTGGAATAACTGGAATACAATCAAGAATCATCCATTCAGGTCTTTGTCCTGATTTATAGAAAGCATCAAGTACATCTAAACGCTTTACTAAACGAATTCTCTTTTGACCCTGAGCAGTTTCTAATTCTTTTTCAATTTCATTAATTTCTTTTTCAAGATCAACTTCCTTTAACAATTCCTTAATTGCTTCAGCACCCATACCAACTTTAAATCCGTTACCATATTTTTCATAATATGCACGATATTCTTTTTCAGATAATGTTTGCTTATTCTCTAAAGGAGCATTTCCTTTATCAATTACTACATAACTTACAAAGTATAAAACCTCTTCCAAATCTCTTGGACTCATATCAAGGATTAATCCCATACGAGAAGGAACACCCTTAAAGAACCAAATATGAGAAACAGGAGAAGCAAGTTCTATATGTCCCATACGTTCACGACGAACTTTAGAACGAGTAACTTCAACTCCACATCTATCACATACTATATTTTTATAACGAACTCTCTTATATTTACCACAAGCACATTCAAAGTCTTTTGTAGGTCCGAAAATCTTTTCACAGAAAAGTCCATCACGTTCAGGTCTTAAAGTTCTATAATTAATAGTTTCAGGTTTCTTTACTTCTCCATAAGACCATTCCCTAATTTTACTAGGAGAAGCTATACCAATTTTTAAAGCCTTTATTTTATTTACTTCTATCATTAGAAATCTTCTCCTTCCTCTATTTCATCATCTATATCATCTAAGCTATCAAACTCAGCTTCAAACTCTTCACTATCAATGCCTTCGTCGTCCTCTTCTATTTCGTCATCATCCTCAATAACACTATCAGCAACTACTTTAGCAGGCGATGATTCTACTTCATCAATAGATAATTTTAATTCTTCTTTGTCTTCTTGTTCTTCAATATCTTTTAATTCAAGAGCTTTACCTTCATCATCAATTATAGAAATATCTAATCCTAATGCTTGGAACTCTTTCATAAGAACTCTGAATGATTCTGGAACACCAGCTTCATCTATTTGATTACCTTTTACAATAGACTCATAAACTTTAACACGTCCAACAACATCGTCAGATTTAACTGTCATCATTTCTTGTAATGTGTGTGCAGCACCATATGCATATAATGCCCAAACTTCC
>ERZ779932.12-NODE-12-length-96071-cov-5.810667_pt1 | contig 96071 bp, 82 predicted proteins | sample MGYA00511064_ERZ779932 | MGnify/ENA primary metagenome ERZ779932 (study PRJEB29588, sample SAMEA1966821) | human gut metagenome | biome: human gut; feature: human-associated habitat; material: faeces | place: Denmark | collected 2008/2010 ...
TTCCCTAAATTACTTATACATACTTTTCTTATATCCATTTTATCAATCAAATAAAGTATTTCTCATTCCATAGTATTTCTTAACTAAACGTTTACCTTTACCTTTATTATTACGACTTTGCTCTATTGGTTCGATAATAGCCATAGCTTCATTATAATAATATAGATAGTTAACATTTAGTTCAGATATATCAGTATCATCAACAGTATTACATATAGAAACACGTTGACCTGCACATAAAGAACTCTTTTTAACTTGTTCTTCACCATTATCATTCCAGCCCATACTCTCAACCTTCATGAGGGTTCCCCCCATAGAGGAGATGTAAAACCTCGTATTCCTCTGCACTACATCTGTTCTTATCTTTCCGTCTACTACATGAGTAAACTCTAGTCTATACTTATGATTAACATTTTGAGTACGACAGAAATCAAGAATAGATTTAGCATTACGAAGAGTTTCCATAACAGGAATATTATTGATAAAGTATTCAGTAACACACTTAGCTACAATAGGAGAATTATATCCTTTAGATAAATCCTCTAAGAACATCTTAGGATTCATTCTACCTTTGAACTTGCAACTACCTCCACGTTTAATAGTAAGATAACTATTGACACCTTCTGTTACATATTTAGTATAATATGTAAATTCTAGCTCTAACCCAAGATGTTTCTCCCACCAATGACATATATCATCGGCAGTTTTTTCTAGTTTTCTAGGAACAACAGTTACAATACCGTCAGTATTAGCACTTATAACATGAATACCTGCAAGCTCTAGTTTCTCTATTAACATCAATAAGAATAACTGACCGTTAATAGTTACTTGATACATTGCTTTCTTATCACATAAGAATGACTTTTCACTACCCATTTTACCAAATATACCAGCATTTGCTACAATCTTTAGACAAGCAGCAGCAGTAGCATGTTTATCTCTCTCTTTACTATCAAGAGATTTATCTTTGGATAAATGTTTATGTTCTAGTCGTTCATCAACAATAGTATCAGCTATACGAAACCATGCCTTAGGAAGTAGATGTTTCTGACATACTTTAAGACTACGTATCATGTTTGGATAGTAGCTTGCAACATCTCTATCAACAATAATATTATCATCATTTTCAGTATATACAGCTGGAATCTCGTTTGAGTGTAAACCTCCTGTTGCGATAGTGTATGACGTGCCCATGAAGGTAAATTCCCTGTCAAATTCGCCCTTTTCCCCACGTAGGGTTAGCGAACGTATGTCTGACAAAATATCGTTCAATTCAGGCGTGGAAAATGCGATTTTATCTGACAAAATTTCGGAAACTACGATTTTCCTACGTATTGTCTTAGTATCAATGAAGGCTTTAGGATGCAGACCAGTAAACTTACTATATAGCTTAACAATAACTTTATCAGCTATCGTACTTCTACTTGCAGAGAATACATCTACCTTATATTCTTCACTAATACGATACCTTAGAAGAACTTCTTCTTGATTCATTCTAATTAGTTCGGCAACAATATAAACATCATTGTCATTATAATCAGCCATTTCTTGAAGATATTCTTTAGGTATAAATCTTTCAAACACATTACGATAATGGATATTAAGTTCTCTATCTGTCATGCCTTTAGCTTCGGGAAGTCGCTCATGGTAATAATGTCTATCTAAGTCACCAATAGGTGGCATAGTATACTCTTTCAGATTATACCATTTAATATTAATAGAAGTCTGTTTGAGACTTTTATGAAAATGGTCTAGCCTAAATATTTGGAATAAATCCAAGTCTCGAAATGCCACGTTATTACGTAGTATAAGAGAAGTGAAGTTATCAGTCCAAAGAGTATCATTATTAGAATTACGAATAACTCTCTGTGATGTTTCATATAGAAATGTAATAAGTTTACTAGGTTTATCAAATTGATTATAATACATTAATAATGCACTTAACATTAAGCGGTCGTAACGCCTATTATTATAACCGAAGTAATCTGCCTTCTGTATTAACCAATATAATAGATTAAATAAATCACTATCATCATCTTCATATAAAACAAAACGTTTCTTAGGTATTGTTTCTAAACGTTGTTTTATCTCTGCAACAGTAAGTTTATCAACAAGAGGAATAGCTTTTCCATCATTATCGACACAATCACTAAATATTTTGAGATAACTACGTAAATCAACAAATACTACCGAGAAGTAATTTCTAGTTACTTCGACATCATAACACATAGAACTCATATACTTATACTTTTTATTTACCGTAACACAAATATAAACGATTTTTGCATCTACTACAAGCAGTATATAATCTACGAAGAGTTTCATCTATATTTCCCCACGGATTACCAGTACGCATATCAAATACAATATCATTTATATCTACATATACATCAGAATAAGTACTTCCTTGAGCTTTATTAGCTGTAAGAGCAAATCCATAATCTAAGTCACGACTAAACTTAATCTTACCAGTAGACCTATCTAATAAGTTAACTAGTAATAAGTTCCTCTCTCTAAAGTCATAGTATTCCTTCCAACGCTTACTTCTATTATATTTCTCTGCATTAATTGCATTTTGAATATAAGTTTCACCTAACTTATAATAAAGCATAACATTATTTAAATTAGAATGGTCTACTACAAATAAAGGTTTAGTTCTATTACCACCATTAACTTGAATGAACGTAACATTGAATCCAAAGATTTCATCTTTATTAGTAAAATTCTTAATATCATGTATTATATAATCTTCAGAATTTACAATAATAGTATCTTTAAACTCATCAACAAAAGTATTATAAGACATTACTAAATCATTACGAGTTAGAATTGCTTTATCACTACCTTCGATGATATTGTTACGAATAAATTTATTCCATTCAGATACAGATTTATTAGTATAAGTTATTAATCGACAAGTATCAACATCTCTAGTAAACTCTTCATTATAAAATCCGTCTATTACAAGAGATTGAAACTCGTATGCACCACAAGTATAATATCCTTTAGTTTGAGTTGAATCGAAAGCATATCTGTTTTTATTGATATATTCTAGGAATTTCCAACTCCTATTATCAATATCTTTTCTTAGTATCTTTAATAACTCACTAACAGGATTATCTTCTTCTTGTCTAACAATCTGTCTAAGAGTATAAAACTTAACATTATCAAAACAACGTGAACGAGACTCTTTAACTGGTTGAAGTTGATGAGCATCACCCATAAAAATAAGCATACAACCAAACTGTTCACATTCTCTTTCTATAAGAGTTTTAAGATTAATACCAATCATAGACGCTTCATCAACAATATATAACTTATATTGCTTAATCTTCTTTTCAGCTAATGGGTCAAAAGGAGGATTATTAATATCAAAATCAGTAACATCAGTATTAAGTCTTAAACCTAAATCACTAGCCACAGTAGACGTAGAATATCCAGTAGATGCACGAAGTACACGAGCAGCTTTATGTGTAGGAGCTGCAAGACCAATAACGGATTTAGATAATCCGCATCGTCTAATTACTTCACGTATCATATATGTTTTTCCTGTACCTGCCGAGCCAATAAGAGCACGTTTATAATCACCTGCAACATAACCTTTCTCAATAAAAGCTACTAGGTTTTCATAAGCAATCTTTTGGTCACGAGTAAAACTATTTAAGACTTTATCGTCTTTCTTAGCATCATCAAACTTTTCAAAATTCATTGCATTTTAGTAAGAATCTATCAATATTATCACGACATTTAAGTATATAACCCTTAACAGGTAATCCTATCTTAAATGGAATATAACAGCTAGGCATAACATAATAAGCATCAGTACATCTAACAATTTTAGTAGGTCTACCATAATTATCCAATGCACGAGTATATATTGTCTTAAAACCTTTACATGAGTACGAACGTTCAGATAACGTAATAAATTCATCACTATCTTTAGGTTTAAACTTATACATGTTATCATGTAGAACGATAGTTCCAGTAACAATCTGCATTATTACTTTCTCACGAGGAATTTTCTGTTCCTCATTTACCGCTGATAGTTTGAAACTTAATCCCATAATATTAAGGTTTGACTATTTGGTTAACACTATACTGTACGCAACATGCTCCTTTACGGGGGAATATCTTATATTTATCAGTATTCATAATTCTAGGTAATGGAGTAATTTCACAACATCTATCGCTATGAACATCTACGATAATACAATGATAAGCATTAACACATAAATCATGAGAAATAACAGCTTTAAGTCCTTCAAAATATACATCAAAAGTACTATCAGGATTAACACATTGTTTTAAATCTACAATCATATTAATTAGCTTTAGTTTTATATATTTCGTATAACTTATTAAACTCATCAGAAGGCATACAAACAATAGGAACATTAGTATGCATTTGTTCTTTAGGAACAATACAATTTCTTGCAGTAACTATTCTATCATCTTCAACAAACATTGTTTCAAGAACTAGACAATTATCAGCATCTAATATTTCTTTACACTTAGGACAGATATAAATATCATCTGTACCAAACACAAGAAGCTCATCACCACAGACTAGACATTTACCAGTCGTGACAATGAGCTTACCATTATCTTGTTTAAACTCGTTTAATTTCGGCATAACTAGGAATACGTCTCCTTTCTTCCATTCTAACAAGTTTAACACTAGTACTTTCAAGTACATTAAGAGTAAAAGCTACTAATTTGTAACTTTTCTCACTTTTTCCAAATTTAATTTTCTTCTTAATCATTTACGTTTAGTATTTAGTTATTACTTAATCGGAGTATCTGACGCTCCGCTTCGCTTCGCTTTATTCCCCCTTAAAGGAGTGTGAATTGTTTAACCTTTTGCTTAATTTCATTTACAACAGCTCTATTCTTATCAATACTATCATTGCTATAAAGATTGTAACTATGTGTTTCATCAATATTTCTATTAATATCAAGAACAAATAGATACATACTAATATAAGAAGTATTATTAAGATTGCAATTAGTATAAAGGTCACTAGAGAGTTTAGTACTATACAATAGACTAAGTTGTATCTTCTGTAACTCTTTAAACAATTTAGTAAATTCTTTCTTATCCATGTCGGTATATTAGTTTTTAGTTAATAATCAATTAAAAAAGGAGAGGACGCTTCCTCTCCTACCATTAAACTATTGACACCTAATTCTATCTCACGACAGTAATTTAATTAGGGGTAAAAATTAAAAGACAAATAAAGTTTTTCTGTCTCACGACAGTAAATGCAACTTGTATGTTAAACACAATACTATGTATTTATAGCTGACATTTTACGAAGAGGATTTCCCTTACTTCAACCATTTGGTTAATGTTTCAACTTAGATTAGTCATCATCAGAGCTATCATAAGAAATAGCACGATTCTCACGAACAGTACTATTAGAATTCCATAAAACCTATATCTACTATCTTCACAAACAACAGATATAAAACTACAATACGACAAAATTTAATTTTAGTTTAACTAAAACAGACAAACAAAATTGGCAAATTACTTATTATATATCTTTGTATAATCTACACAATAAAAATCAGGACAATCCTTAAGAAATGATTCACATATTCTACGAGCTTCATCTTTACTATTACCAGAGTAAAGAGTTTTAGCATTACTATTAAAAGACTTTCTTAGCTTATCATTCTTGTCTAAGAATACAAGATGATTTTCAGAACAATAGAATACAGAATAAATCGGAGCCTTACTAGCTTCATATTTAGCAAGAAGTTTATCATAAGATTCTTTAGCACTATCTCTCATATCACTAATATATTTGATATAAGGAAGTATAATGCTATCCCATTGTTCAACAGCTTTAACCTTATCTTCAATAGAATACTCACCGTCAAGAATATCTTCAAGAAGTTGATTTAATGATTTCACATTAATAGATTCAATATCTTCAAGAAGTTCTTTATTAAGTTCTCCATTAATAAAGCGTTTATTAAATTCTTTCTTAGCTTTATCAATAATATCAGAACCCATACTAGCAGCAATAATTGCTTCAATAATCTCTTTCATTATAGTAAGTTTTAAATTATACAATAAAAAACTCTACTAATATTACTCTAGTCTCACGACCTGAATAATCTTAATAGAGTGAACCGACATTATTTAACCCTTTTGTCAGATATGAATTAAATTAAGTATATATCGGAATTATACTAAACGTAAAATCATTGTAATAACAGCACCAAGAGCAATAATAGCTGCAATAATAAATGCAGAATAATTATACTGATTCTTAGTTTTAAGTTCTTCGCAATCCTTCTTAGCTTTAGCTAAATTAATTTCAAGAGATGCAATGCTATTTTTAAGAGCCTTGTTATTAGCTTCTAAAAAGTTATTACTAGTAACAAGTTTAGAACACTTATCAATAAGATTCTTTTGTTCGCTAGAAACTTTCTCATAAGCATATTTGTAATAATTAAGACCAGCATTAGATTTATCCAAATCTTTGCGTAAACGAATAACTTCTGTCTTTAACTCATTGACAGTAGGACGTTTCTTACTAAGAACATCAACTTTATTATTTTCTTCCATAACTATTATTATTTAATTAATTTTCAATATGAGTTATATCTAAGTCAAGGTCTATATTATCCTCACTTAGAGTATTGCCAGTATTCCAATTATTAGCCATTTCACAGTCGAGATAGTCTATATCGGCTACTAAACCACAAATAGGAAATTCTACACCTTCATCATACATAATCTTAAATTTTGTAATACGGATGCAAGTATAGAAACAAATAATGGAAATACCAAACAATAATGATAATATTTAATGAACATTACTATAAGCTATTTCATCTTTGAATCTTTCCATTATATCATCAACAGACATATTAGAACAATTCAATAGAGTATTAATAGTATTAGCAGTACGACGGTCTTTACAACTAATATTAAAATTATCATAATTGAATTTACGAACAACATTAGGACTAGCTTCATGAATATAATAAATATCCATAGCAGAGACATTGAAGTCTACAATATCATTTTCGTATTTATCTAATACATCTTTAAGAGATATATAATATCTACAATCACCAATAGCTCTAGAAGCACTAGCACTATCTTTAAATCGAATAAAGAAAGAAGAACTAATAGAATTCTGAATAATTAACCATTCAGAATCTAGCGTATATTCTTTATTTGGTTGAACATGAATTCTCATATCATAAAGAGCTTGTCTAAAAACTCTTGAAACATGAGTTCTTTCAGCTAGTAGAGAAGTCTTTTCTTCCAATTGTTTATTGAGTTTATCAATATCTTCTTTAGCACAGCTTAATTGAAAATTGAGTTCTTCATTAACTTTAACAGTAGCATTAAGAGTATTTTCGATATTCTCTAACTTAATAAGACTATTAATTTTCTCTTCAATAATCTTATTTAATTGAGATATACGCTCTCTACGAGTATTAAGTTCATTATTAAAACCATTAATTTGATTACGTAATTCAGTAATTCTATTATCACTATTAACAAGTTGTTCCTCAAGAAACTTAATACGTTCAGTCAACTTATTATTAGTATCTTTAAGAGATTCAATCTCATCACAATCTTTAATAGTATAAGTATTGCCTAAATTAGCAATCTCATAAATAGAAGCAAGTGATTGAAAATCTAAATCGATAATACAACCGCTTTCTTCAACAATAACAACTCCATTAGTATGAGATACAAGAGTTAGATGCTTTTTATCAATTACAATAGCTTTCATAAATACAAGTATTAATTATTAAGAATTTAATTTTAAAAGTAGAATCCATACTATAATAGTATAGTACTATATAGTAAACGAATAAAGCTAATAACTATTATATAAGTTATTATAGTTTGAACTAAAGAACGGACGATAAAAACCTTCTTATAAGAAAGGTAATTAAACATCAAATACAACAGACATATAACTATTCCAATTAAAGATAGAAATATATGGAATTGATAAGTAGTCATATACTAGAAAGATTAAATATTGCAACACAGATAATAAGTATAGCCGTAACAGCTATAATAGATACTATCATAGACAAAGTATTAGACCTCCTATCAATGAGATAGTTATTCAGTAAGAGAGTAGTAATAACAAATAATAATACAGTTATTATAAAGAAATAAATATCGGTATTCATAATGATATAAGTTAAATGGTAAATAAAAGGTGAAGATGTAACAGCAATCACACTCCTTTATGGGGGAGAAAAGCGAGCTTTGCGAGCGAGACTAGACCAGCTAAGTAACAAACCAAATAGTAATCTAGATATTAATAGTAATACATATCTATACATATTTATACATATTACTATACTTATTCTATTATTCAATCTATTGGTAATAATACTATCCAGTCTATTATATAGCCTTATATTCAATCTATTGGTATTCTCGTTATCAGGTGTTATATATAGTATTAATATACTAGTGAACTATTCTGTAAGAATAGGAACTAGACCTCATACAATACAACCAAGATATAATACTAATAGTATATAATACTAATAGTATATAATACTAATAGTATATAGTGAGATTGGCAATAGTGAGATTAGATTAAAACCTAATAGTAATAGTAATAACATGTGATAGTATGATAGTATATAATATAGTAACAACAGCGATAGAGTATCGGAAATATAGTATCGGAAACATAGCGATAATAGTACAATCGAATAAATTTGATTTATACTCCATATGGATTTTGAATAGGTTCAAAAGTAAACATTAAGAGGTTTAGTTAAGTAAGTGTGAGGAGTTATATTGAGTTAAGGGGAATGTAATTTCGCTATCATCTCTATGTCTTACTATTCATACTACTATTGATGCTATTGATATTAGTAATAGTCTTCTTCCTATTGATGTTGATACTACTATTCATACTATTCATACTATTCATACTATTGATGTTGATACTACTGTTGTTGATACTACTGTTGTTATTGTATGAGCTTCTTCCTATTGTCTGCGACAATAGTCATCGAGGGGGGAATTTATGCGATATTGTCTGATAGACAATTTCGCCTAATATAATCCTATTACCTATACTTCGCGTGGGCGGGCGCGCGTGTACCTATTATACGCGCACGCGCACGCACGTATATAATAAGGTACGCGCGCAAGTGTTGCCTGACTTTTATATATATATATATATATATATATATACGCACAATTTGTTATTTAGAATCCGTCTAAGAGAAACGTCGTCGAAATGCGATTTTAGCTTATCAGTTGGTTAGTTTCACCACCTAATTAATTCTTCTTGCTAGTTCTATAATATCATCATGTAACTTACATAGGTCTTTATTTAAATTATTTACGTAATTCACATTAGCTTTATAATTAGCAACTAGCTTGTTAATAGTTTCGGTTAAATCATCGACAGTAACATTCTCGACAGTACCGTCAGTATAAGTGATTCTAACTTCTATTCTAGTAACAACAGTAATATTAATAATGCTTTTATTGATTATATCCATATTGGCATTTGTTATTGGTTATTGTTTAATATTTTAGATTACTTTAGTTTTAACTTATCAGCTGATTAGCTTCGCTTATCAGTTGTAGCATTTCGCTTATCAGGTGACTAGTGTCGTTTCCAATCCTTAGTGGCTTTGCCTGACGGCTGTGCCCGAAGGCTTTGCCGGACGGCGAGCATAAGTCGGTAGTATTGTCGAACACGTGCCGAATGGTGTATTCTTAGTTTAGTAGGAGAGATTTCTCTCTCCTACGTAACTGGTTAGGCTGCACCCTCTGCATCAGGCTGGTATTTAGCCAACATGTCGGCTACGAGCATTTCGTCCGCAAGGGACAAACTACGCATACTTAGTTCGTATGGGAAATACTCGTAACGGTCGTGTTCATTAACACGTTCCTCCTTAGCCATTTTACTGGCATACGGATTTACAAATATCTCACCTGCTCCAAGCACGTGTCCAAGCACGCTAATACGTGCCTTCTTGAAGATAACGTGCAGCACTGATAACGGTGCAGTCATAACAGCATTGGCAAGCATTGGTTCGCCTTGACCTTTCAGTATTGCAGATAGCTGAATACGAGTGGTAAAGATATTACGAGTTACAGACTCGACATAATCACCACTTGCAGCATCTTTCACAAACTGTGGAAGGTTACGGTTAACAACAATGGTAAGAGCACCTGCATAACGACTACTATTATCAATGATATTAGTAATCATCAAGCTATCGTGATTCTCGAAATCAGGACGGTCAAGCAACAGACGAGTAATATCGTCTGCTTCCTTTCCGTGATACTCGGACAAATCAACGATACGTGCATCATCATTACTAGCATCATTACTAGCATCATTACTAGCATCATTACTAGCGTTAGCTTTAGCTTCTTCGGCAGCTTTCTTAGCAGCTTCTTCGGCAGCTTTTCTAGCTGCATCATTAACTCTTGTTCCCATAATACAAATAAATTAAATGTTATAAATCGGTTAGCAACTGTTCAACCAATGTGCATCCTAACCACACACACAATGGCAATATGTTTATAGTCATTTGGTTTGATAGTAACTGCAATATGTTTATAGTCATTTGGTTTGACTATTCCAATAGTTCTTTTACTATATTATTTATGTCTAGTATCGATACTAGTACGACCAATAGTATTAAGAAACTATTCACATGATTGTCATACAACTTAATGTAACTTAGATGTATGAATACTGGCACACCTAGCATACTTAATGCCAAGTGTACCACTTTAATCTTATCACGAGTACTCATACGTATCTAGTATAATAACGTGAACAAAATTGTTCATAAGTCTCGCCTGCACGACCATGCGCTCTCCAATCACGCTTCTGTTTATTAACAACAGAGCGATAAGTAGCAGTAGTCATAACAACTGCAACCAATAACAATATCAAGAATATCATAAACATTAGTATTAAATTAAACATTATAGCAATATGTTTAAAGTCATTTGGTCTTGACGGGGGTATTGGAATTGGTTTGAGAGCAGGGGGCTATCAGGGTAGGAGCTTCACCTCGATAAAAATATATTCACTAAAAATATTATTTTGTGGACCACTATTATTACCACTATTATTACTATCACTATCGTATTTCCTCTATCTCTATTATTAGTATTATTATTTCTATTTCTATTTCTATTTCTTTTACCTCGATAAAAATATATTCATAAAAAATATTTTTCTCCTAGGAGTAGCACTTACAGTATAAGTCCCAAGTTCATTACTAATAGAATTTATATCATTTCCTATAAGTCCTTTAAGAACAATATTATATATATATATAAGTCTTAAGTTCATTATTAATAGACCTAATATTAGTATTTCTTCTAAGTCCTTTAAGTCTAATTCTTCTATTATATATTGTCTATTGTTGTTAGTAGTCCAAAGTCTATCTTCGATATACTTAGTCCTATTAGTCTAGTTAAGTCTTACTATTGTATTTAAGTCCTTAATTAGATTTATCTATATTATATAGTATTAGTTGTATTATCAGGTATTATTGTGTAAGCCATTTCTCCTCTTCTTCGAAGAGTTCGAAGATTCATTACTAGAGTTATAAAAATAGAATGGTAAGAATTAGTTGATATTTTAGCTTAGTATTAGGATTGCTAGGTTGTATATAATTGTTAACTAGTGTGAATGAAAGTGAAATTATACGGAGAATACAATTCTAAAGGTTTTTTAACGAGTTAGATATTGATGATATAGATATTATTCGTATACTTGTGCTATTAATGACTGACGGTTATATTACAGTCAGTAATGTTAGTCAACTTAATTAATAGTATTAATAATCTAATTAAAGTAATTATGCTACACTTAGAGAACAAAACTAAAGGAGAGACTTTCCTAGTTCCTCAACACATGGCAGAAATTGATTTCCAATATGTTTCTGAAAGAGTTAAGAATATTACTCCTTTCAAGCATTTTGGTATTGTTGCTATTATTCAGACTGCTAAACTTCGTGAAATTATTAATCCTGACTTAAAAGGTACTGGTAATACTAAGTTCATATTAGTTAAAGCTAATTATAGTGATGATGTTAAAGAAGGCGATAGGGCTTTGCTTAATCGTTTCTTATATGTCGCTCCTTCTGACGTATTTATGGGTATAGATTGTAATCCTCGTAGCAATGAACTTACTCCTTATAATCTTTCTGAATTTATTCGTAGTGACCAAGACTTAAATATAAGTATTGCTCGTGGTGAGATATTCCGTAAGGTTAGTACTGGTTCTGTTATTAGTTTGCTTGGTAATGAGGTAAGCCCTGCAACTGTTGAAAAGAAAGGTGACAATGGTAAATTGATTACTACTATTGCTGAAACAGTAGTTTGTGTTGGTTATAAGATTGTTCGCCTTTCTGATATTCAAGGACAGAATACTATTGAAGGTCTTATTCCTAATGGTAAACCTCAAAAGTTTATTGTTGCTACAAACTTATTACAAATATAATAGATGCCGTCTATTGATTTAAAAGAGAAGAGAGAATTGATGCTTGATAGAGCTGATATTATTGCTCTATTAGGTGTTACTCCCCAAGATGCTCTTATTATTAATGATATTGTTGATGATATTGAAAGTCAAGTAGTCAATAGAATTAAGACTATGGGGAGAGTTACAATTCCTCGTATCGGTTCATTCTTTCCGAATGAAGGTAAACTTGATGCAATGGAGCATCATGCTTTAATGAAAGAGAAAAGGCAAGAGCTTACTCCCGAAGAATACAAAGAGTTTAGAAGAGGTCTTATATTGTCTAGGGTTGTTCAACGTCGTAGATTTAAAAGTAGAACTACTATAATATCTCGTACAATTAGACTTAATAAAGTTCTAGCTGGACGAAAACTTAGACAATTTGGTAGAGATGAACGTGGTTATAAACTATATATGTATTTCTTTAGTAAGATGAAACCAGTTAATGATTCTGATTACTATATTAATCTATTAAATAGAGAAGGTTATGATTGCGAAGATTTCCCCATTGGATTTAAGTGGTATGATTAGTGTTAATGAGCAAGGTTATCCCTATGCTCCTAACGTTTATCAGATACAGGATAAAGATGTAAGAGAATTATATCTTCGTGATAATAGTGAGGATAAACTTCGGTATATTAAAGAAGCCGGAGTTATCTTTTATGTAGCCGACCCTAAATCTCCACCTAATCAAATGGGATATAGTCGTTCTGAAGCATTAGCTTCTGCAAAGACTAATTATGGTCTTCCTGCTGATTGGAATCCTGATGCTCTTATTCTTCGTCTTATTGATAGATATCATGAAGATAAAATGGGTGTTGCAGGAGAAGCTCTTGAAAGTATTCTTAGAGCTGTTCATAATAGTTCTCGTGCAGCAAATATTATTAGTGAGCAACTTACTAATAAGTTAAACTCTGGTTTACAAGCCGAAGATGCTTTACCAGTTATTGATTTAGTGACAAAACTAAATGGTATTATTAATATCATTCCTAATCAAATTAAAGCTTTAGGTGAAGCTAAACAAGCTGCTGCTCTTGAAATAGAGCAAAAGAAAGCTAGAGGTGGTAAAGTTGTTACTATGTCTATGTCTGCAAAAGATGCTAGTGATTTGGAAACTCAAGTAGAAGCTCAAAAGAGAGAGCTAGGATTAGTAAGTGATACAATTGTTAACGCTCCTTTACGGGGGAAATACGAGAGTACAAAATGATACCTGTAAAATCTGAATATAAACAAACAAAGTTATACTTTGATGAACCTACTCATAAGTATACTGATAATTGTGGTAATTCTTATATTAGTGCTACTACAATTATTCATTCTTATGTTCCTAAGTTCGATTCTAATTATTGGGCTAAATATAAAGCTAAAGAAGAAAATACTTCTATTAAAGATATAAAGAATCAATGGGATAAGATAAGAGACAAGGCTTGTGATATGGGTAATGTTTATCATAATAGCTTTGAAGAAGGTATTCGTCAAAATAGTAAGTTCTTTAATGCTATTAAATATCTTAATAAGCAAGAGAGTAAACAAATGGTTACTGTTGCTGATTTAGATGTTGTTGATAGTCATACTAAACTTCTTGATGTTGATGCTTTTATTGACCATACCGAAAACAAATACCCAGAAATATATAAAGTATTTAAGTTCTATACTGAAAGAGATTATAAGATTTATTCAGAGATAGGAGCTTTTCTTCCGAAGTATTTAGTTAGTGGTACTATTGATATATTGCCTATAAGAGAGGACGGATTCGTTATACTAGATTGGAAAACTAATCGTACTGGTCTTAGATTTCAGGCAGGTTATTATAAGAAAGATAAGAGTGTTAGACCTGTTCAAGAAACAGATGAATGGGTACATAAACCTGAAGATGTTCTTCTTCCACCTTTTGGTGGTCTTCCTAATTGTAATGGAACTACATATAGTTTACAATTAAACTTATATGCTAAAATGGTTCATCTTATTACTGGTTTACCATGTAAAGGTTTAGCTCTTTGTCATATTGAAGTTCCATTTATACTTAACCAATATGGTAGACCTCAAAGATTTAAAGACGGTTTTCATATTGATGAAAGTAAAACAGAAACAGCTAAGTGGTATAAAATATCTAGGCTAGAACCTGAAATAGATACTATGCTTAATATTCGTTATCAAACTGTTAATGGAAGTCAGAAACAACAAATGAATTTATTTGTGTAATAATTAAAGTTATGAATAAATATAATATTAAGTTAATAGATAAATGTCGAACAGTTGATTGGCGAAAGACATTAGAAAGTAGAGGATATGTTTATTTCTCTACTGGAAAGTATAATCTTAATCTTATTGGAGTTCGTGCTAAAGAACGTGATAATAATGAGTTTAATGATGCTTTTATAATTGATTATTGGACAGGTAATGGTAGAAGATATACTCCTATTTATCCTTGTACTACTGACCCAGGATTTAAAAGTCTTGAAAAACCTGTTAATTTTAAAGGTTGTGCAATTCTAGTTCCTGGTCAATATCGTGGTTGTTTTAAAAAAGGTTATCATAAAGGACAGTATGCTGCTCTAGTTCAACATAAACCTGTTAAAGTATTCCGTGATGCTAACAAGGATTTTTATATGGACTGTGATGAATCTTCTATTGAAGAAGGTATGTTTGGTATTAATATTCATAAGGCAGGTGAAGCTAGTGTTGTTGTTGACGGTTGGTCGGCAGGTTGTCAAGTTCTAGCAAGAGGTACTGATTTTAGAGAACTTATGAATATAGTTGAATTATCCATTCCTATTTACGGAGATATATTCAGTTATACGTTATTAGAAGAAAAAGATTTGATAATATGAAACTAAAGAGCATTGGAATAGGACTATTAGTAGTAATTATACTATTTATTGGAATTAGAGTATTCACCCATTTTGTTTCAAATAAGGAATATGTAGAAGTCCCACTTATCGTTCCTGATACTATATATCAGGATATAGAAACAAAGAGAGATAGTTTACAACTAGTAATAGATTCTATTCTCAATGCTCTTAATAATACTAATCAGTATGAGAAAGAATTTGATAAAGCAATTAGTGATACTGATAGTATTGCTATTCTCGAACGCTTCATATATCTTGTGTCAAAACCAGTCAGAGTTAAGAATCAAGAGACTAGAGACGAAGGTAGATAGTTTACAGCAATCACACTCCTTTATGGGGGATAGCGGAGCGAAGCGGAGCTTAGATAAAGAAGTATTAAGAATAGCCAATGCTAAGTTAATACTTTCAGAAGAGTACAAAAACCAATACGAATCCTACAAGAAGTTATATGAATTAAAAGTTCAAGATAGCTACTTGCAGGATTCTGTTATATCTAAGCAATGTGAAGAAATAAGAAGGATAACGTTAATAGGTAATGAAGCTATTACTAATCTTAATAAGGAGTATAAAAAGTCTAAGAGATATAAAAAACAACGTAATGGATTTATAGCTAGTACAAGTGTGCTAGCTATTCTTGTTGTCGTATTATTAAAATAATTATATAGATTATGCAATTGTCTGAATATCCATTTTTCATGTATTACATGGAAGAAGATAAAGGAAAGAAGTATAAACATGCTAGTGACTTTGGATATAAAGACCCATTTGACCATTTCTTAATAGGAGAAAGTGGAGGATTCTTAATGAACATTGACCCAAATAAGAGATTTGTTAATACAGAGCTTCTTCGTCCTGCTGCTATTGCTTATGAGAAAGATGGGGTTTATACTAAGTTTGCAGTAGATAGTATGCCTTATACTAACTTTCGTAAACAAGAAACTCTTCGTAGACTTGTAGGTTTTAAAGCTCCATGTCTTATGGATACTAGAACTGGTGAGATAGAAGAGGTTTATATTACTGGTGAACATTATAACTTTATCAATTATGGGCGTATTCTTAAACTAGATACTAAAACACTTCGTGTTGAAGAAGGTAAAGTTACTGGACGTAAGATAAGAGGATTTCCACGATTCATAGATTGTCAATGGTGGTACTTCTTGATTAAACAGTTCTGTCGAGATAATGGTTTATTCCTTATAAATGATAAAACTCGTCGTGGTGGATTTAGTTATATGGAAGCTATTGGTTCTGCAAACTTTATTAATCTTACTCCTAATCGTGCTGTTATTCATGCAGCTAGTGATAACAAGTTCTTAGTTCAGTCAGGTGGTTTATCAGACTTTATGAAGAAACAGATTATTTTCTATGAATCTAATACACCATTTGTAAGAGGTATGGCTAAGATTGATGCTAGTGATTTTATCTTAGGTTATAAAGACCCTAGTACAGCCATTATTGATGATAACAGTTGGAATAGTGCTTGTATATCTGTATCTACTAAGAATAATCCTTCTGCCGCTGTTGGTAAAGATGCCGGAGAAATTAAGTGTGAGGAAATGTCAGAGTTTGAAAACTTTGATGATTTTATGGATGTTACTGAACCTACACTAAAGACAGGTTCTGTTACTACTGGTTTTCTTAATGCTTGGGGTACTGCTGGTAAAGCTAATGCTGGTTGGGTTACATTTGAACAGAACTTCTATGACCCTAGAGGTAGAAACTTTATGGCATTTGAAAATGTATGGGATAAAGATAGTAGAGCGGAAGTATGTGGTTATTTTAAACCTTATTGTTGGGGACTTGAAGGTTATAAGATTGGCGATGATAATCAGATTGCTACTCTTACATCTCTTGATGATGACGGTAATTCTGATATAGCTTTAGGTTTTCAGATAGCCGAAGAAGAACGTGCTATTGAAAAAGCTAAAAGTAAATCATTTGCTAAGTTTATTAGTTATTGTGGACAATATGCTAATATGCCTAGTGAATCATTTAGTTCTGTAAGTGAGAATATATTTAGTAGTGAGATACTAGATGAATGGGAACAAGAGCTAAAGATGTCTAATAAGTATAACTTCTATATAGACGGTAAGTTTGTAGAATATGATTCTGATAACTTTGAGTTTATTCCTAATGAACGTATTGCTGCAACTGGCGGTGTATATAGAAAAGACTTCTTTGATTATATTAAGAATGTTCCTCGTCATTCTAATGAAGACCCCGAAGGTTGTATTCGTAAATGGTTTAATCCTATTAAAGTTGAATATATAGATAAGAAAACTGGTCAGTTAACTAAAGGTACTCCTCCAGGGATATATAGTATTAGTTATGACCCTGTTGGTATTGATAAAGATAAGAAAGAGCTTACTAACAAACATTCTCATAATAGTATTAAAGTATGGATGAATCCCTGTATATATAATGGTTATCGTCCTAGACTATGTGCTGTGTATTATGGTCGTCCTGATGAACTAGAAAAGGCAGACAGAATATGTTATTACTTTGCAGTTACTTATAATTGTCTTGGTACAACTAATGTTGAAATCAATCGTGGTGAAACAGTAAGTAATTTTAAGAAGTGGAAAGCTGTTAAGTATCTAGGTTATCATCCTGTTCATCTTTGGGACACTAATATTAATAGTAAGAAGGTTAATACTATTGGTTATGATATTAGTAGTGAAACAGTGAAACTTGACGGTCTGCGTATGTTGAAGGAAATGTTGTATTCCCCCATAGGGAAGTTTGAAGACGGACGTGACATGCTTGTTCTTCATACTATATATGATTATCAGTCGGTACTAGAGTTAAAGAAATGGTCTAATACTGGTAACTTTGACCGTGTATCAGAAATGATTGTTAGAGGTATTGAATGGGCAGCTAACGATAAGTTTGCTAAAAAGCAACTTGAACATAGACAAAGAGTTCAAACAGAAAAAGAAAATTTTTGGAATCGTAAACGTTATTAATTATGAGTTGGTTAACAGAAAGTAACAGGTTAAAACATTTCCTCTATGCAATTCCATGTGGATTGTTAGGAATAATGTTTGTGGCAGGTCTTGCCGCTGGTATGGAGTTTAAAGATAAAATGTCGGGAGGAAAGTTTGATTTCTTAGATATTTTAGCTACATTGCTTGGCGGAATGATAGGATTCGTGTTAATGCTTATTATAGTAATAGATACGGGTGCTATTGATTGGTATATTAATATACTTATTAAACTAAGCGAATTATTATGATTGATGCAAAGCTAAATGTTAGACTTGGGGATATGCCTAAACAGCGTATCCCTAATTCTGAAAAGGATGAGTATTGGGCAGGCAGAACAATAGATTATTGTATTGCTGCTGGACTAGCTTGTAACGATAGAACTAAGACTGAACAACTTCTTGAAATACTTCATGGAGAAATGCCTGACGAGTTTTATCGTAAGACACTTAATCCTTATAATGCTACTAAGGAGAACTTTAAGAGGTTTCCTGCTACTCTAAGAAATCTTGATATTATTAATGATGTAGTTCGTCGTTATTTATCAGAATATGTTAAGTCTCAGCATGAATTTATTGTTGGTGCTAATAATCCTGAAATTATTATGGCTCGTGATGCAGCTATTCGAGAAGATATAGTTAAGAGAGCTATGATAGCGTTTCAACAAGAAGTTCAAAAGAGAGTACAACAGCAACAAGCTGAAAATGCTCAACTAGAAGCTCAAGGACAACCAACACAAGATGTTGACCCAGCACAACTTGCAGGTGATGCAGAAGAGTTTGAAAAGAACTTTATTGATAATTATATAGATGAGATAAGTGCACAAGCACAACAACTATTAGAAGTTATTGATGACGTTCTTAACAATGAGACAATAATTCCGGTTGAGTATTTTAACTATATCACTACGGGGGAAGTTTATAGTTTCCATACTGTTCGTGGTAAGAAACTAATTAAAGAATATGTTCCTACTACTGATATGTATCCTGTTCCTAATGGAGAACAAATGGTATCTAAATATGATATTGTAGCTCGTAGAATGTTAATGAGTTACAATCAGGTAATAGACCAATTCTCTGATGAATTAACAGAGGAACAACTAGAATTTATAACTAAGTATTATAATCCTAGTACTGTTGGAGCTACTCGTACTCTTAGTCTTAATTCTTATACTTATTATTTTCCTGAAAAGTGTAAGAACTATAAAGAAGATACTGGTGAGATATTTCCGTCAGAAGGTTATGATTTAAGATTAAAGAACGGAGAATTGTTAGAAGTATGGCATGTTAATTGGAGAGGATATGCGCAAGTTAAGATACTAAAGTATATTAACGAAGTAGGTTTAGTTGATGAAATGATTGTTCCTGATGACTTTGAATTTAATCCTGAACTAGGTCATATTGAAATATCTGTTGTATATAAACCGCAGATATATGAAGGTTATCGTATTGGAGGACAACGTTTCGGTATATATCCAGGTGGTGCTAAACCTATTCCTTTCCAAATAGACGATGATGCTAGATTGCAATATTGTGGACTTCAAGAAGTTCTTCCTCAAATGGGAAAGTTCTCCATTGTAGAGATACTTACTCCTTTCCAAATACTAATCAATATATTCTCTTATCATAGAGAAATGATGATAGCTAAAAATAAGATGTTTATTCTTGTTGCAGCTAAGTCTCTATTTGGAGAAGATGCGGAAGAAGCTATATATAATATAGCTGCTGAAGGTATATTTCCATACGATGATGCAGAAGATATTAATAGCACTAAAGCGCAATCTATTAAAATGCTCGATGCTAATATCTCTGGTTATATTACTGAAATATCTAATCTTATTGAATCTATTAAAGCCAGTGCACGTGAAATGGTAGATATGACACCACAACGTTATGGACAAATAGCTACTAGTGCTAGTAAAGGTACTACGGAAGAAGCAATTATTCGTGGTTCAATGGGAACTGTTATTATCAATTATATGTTTGATAAGTTCCGTGAAGATGAATATATCGTAGACTTAAATAATTCTAAGCTAGCTTGGATTGACGGGTTAGATACTTCCTATTATGACAAGTCAGATAGAAAGCAATATATTTCTCTTAATGTAGAGAATCATACTCTTGGACAGTATGTAGTTAAAGCTAAGAACTCTGATAGAGAAACAGAGAAGTTCGAGCAACTCAAAGAGTGGGCTTTTAATGCTAGTCAGAATGGAGATTTAATGTCAGCTGTTGCAGCTATTACTTCAGGGAATATATCTAGTCTTAAACTAGCTATTAATCGTTATCAAGAAATTCGTCAGAAAAATGAAGAATCTCTTCGTCAACTAGACCAACAGTTAGAAGATGCTAAGAATAAAGCTGCTCTTGAACAGATAGCTGCAAAAGGCGAACAAGATGCTAGACTTGCCGAAATCAAAGGTTATTATGACCTTCTTGCTAAAGGAATGGATACAGAAGCTGCAATGGCTGCTCTAGCTAATCAACCTGCACAAACTGTACCACAAGATAACTCTGCCGAACTATCTTTAAAACAAGCTGAACTAAATGAGAAGAAACGAGCTAAAGACTTGGATATGATTAATGCTGCATTAGATAGAGATAATCAACTAAAGATAGCTAAAGAGAATAAGAACAAATATGATAAACCAAAGTCTAGTAGTAGTTCTAGTAAGAAGTGAACACTAAGTTATAATTAGCTATATACCTTTCTCTATGATTCAGACGTGCCCTACGGATGCCTCCGTAGGGTTTTTCGTACCCGTAAGATTGACGTAGACCGCATTTTTTTGACTTCTATTGAATTTTCCCCCTTAAAGAGATAACTGTATTAGAAAGCATTAAAATGCCGTAGCAAGCCTTAAAATGGCTTATTCTTTTGCCCTATGTTGAACGTTCGTTTTAGCCGATACTATTCAACTCTTATATTACTTAAATTCAAATACGGGCTTTTCTAAACCTAATAGTAAGGTATTCAAACTAGCAAGAGTTGTGTTTCTCATATTATTAAACTACATTTGACTTGAAAGTAATAATTAAAACATATTTATTATGCCAACTTTTAATAATAATGATTCTCTCGATTTAAGTACTACCAAAATAGATGATATATCTACTGTTGGTGGTGCAGGTCAAGGTGCTGGCTCTGGTAATAACGGTAATACTACCGGACAGGGACAACAAGGTGCTGGACAACAAGGTCAACAAGGTAATGGTAATGGTAATGGTAATGGTAATCCTGATACTGATACTAATATTGATACTGATAACGGTAATGGTAATACTGGAAATCAAGGTCAGCAAGGTCAGCAAGGTCAAGGGGATAATCAGCAACAAACCTCTTCTATGGGGGAAGTTCAGTTATCAGAAGGTGACACTGTTAATGTAGATGGTGTAGATTATACTATTGATGCCGAAGGTAATGCTATTGCTGCTGACGGAACTGTATTCCGTACCGCTACTGAACTTGCTGAACTTATCGCTCAAAATGGTTCTGAACCAAGTGTTCTTAACCAATTACAAACTCGTTTCGGTTCTGACTTTAAAGATGAAAACGGTAATCCTATCGTATTCGATGATAATGAAGAAGGTATTGCTGCTTATGTTGAAACAGTAGTTCAGAGCAGAGTTAAAGAAGCTCAAACTGCTGCTATTAATAACTTATTTGAAACTTATCCTCAAGTAGAACAAGTTATTAATCATCTTAAACTTAATGGTACTCTTGATGACTTCGTAGAAATACCTGATAGAAGTCAGATTACTGTTAGTAAAGATAACGAAGAACAACAAGCTACTTTTATTCGTGAAGAATGGAAACTTAGTGGTAAGAAAGGAGACGTAAACAAATTTATTGACTATTGTAAGAACGCTGGTATTCTTTATGATACTGCCGTTGAATCTAAAGAAGCTGTTGATAGCATATATGAATCTCGACTTGCTGAACAGAAAGCACAAGTAGAAGCTAAAGAAGCTGCTGCTGCTGCCGAAGAAAAAGCATATTGGGATAATGTAGAAAAGACTATTAGCAAAGGCGAACTATTAGGTTATAGTATTCCTGAACAAATCCAATGTAACAAAGATGGAAAGAAAGTAATGCTTAGTCGCAGAGACTTCTTGAAGTATGTGTCTACTCCTGTTGATAGTGAAGGTAATACAGCCTATATGTTAGACGAAGCTAAAGTTGATTCTGATGCTCGTATGCAGGATGATTTACTTAAAGCATTTTTAAGGTTTACTGGTGGCGATTATGCTAGTCTTGTTGGTATGGCTGTTAATAAACAAAAAGTTCTATCTATTAGAACTGCCGCAGCGCAAACTACTGGTAAAAGGACTGTTATTATCAATAGTAAAGGTAATAATTCTAAGACAGTTGATAATGACCAACTAGTCTTGAACTAACTAAATTAAAACTAATATGTACAGATTAAGAGAAGTCGAAAGAGGTAGATATGATGACAGAGGTTATTCTAATGAACAATCTCTTGCTGCCTTAATGATTCAAAAACCGGAGGAAATCAACAACTTCCTGACTTACACTTATGGTATGGAAGATGACCGATTCCCGCTAACTTTCCTTACTGAAGGACAAGGTGCTGCTGGTGTTCGTGACATTACTACTGTTGAGTGGACTTGGAAGACAATGGGTCGTCAGAGATTTAATGATTACATTGTTTGGGCTGACACTGGTGATACTACTCCTGGTATTGGTGGTAAACCTATTAAAGTCGAGTTTGCTACTGGTCTTATTATTGAACAGTATGGTTTGCTTGCTCCTGATGGTAAGACAACTGTTCGTGTAATGCGTGACCACGGTGCAGGTAATCATGGTGGACATCTGTATTCTTTGCAGCTAAAGAATCCAGATAAGAGTGCTTATGTCGACCCAGCTAACTTTGAGAAAGGTAAATACTGGTGTATGTTAGCTCCGTCTATTCCTGAATCTTATTCTAAGGGTAACAAGACTAATGTTATGGGTCCTGGTGTTATGAAATCCCAGTTAGGATTCAAACGTTATAGCAAGGAAATTGCAGGTAACATTAGTAATGTTATTGTTAGTTATGCTTTCAAGACAAAAGGCGGTGGTACTGATACTCGTTGGATTAATGAAGAAATGCGTCAGTTTGATGTTCAGATGCGTATCTCTAATGAGATTGACTTATGGACATCTCGTTACAATCGTACTGTTAATGGTACTATTGATATGAAGGATTGGGATAATGACCAACCTATTCCTGAAACTGCCGGAATGTTTGAAATCCTAGAAGAATCAAACTACGATACTTATGGTGAATACTTGCCTCTTAGCAAGTTAAAAAGAACTATTGGTGATGTAGTTGATAAAGATACCGATACTGGTTCTATGGAGATTACTCTGTATGCAGGTAAAGGTGGTATCGAAGATTTCGATATGGCTATTCGTGAAGATGTTAAGTCAGAAGGATTCATTACTCCACTTGGAGAAAAGATGATTGGTGAAGAAGGTGGTGGTCTTACTTATGGTAAATACTTCCGTAAATATAAGACTATTGACGGACATACAGTTACTTGTGTTCATCTTCCATTCTTGGATAAATCACCTATTGCTGAAACAGCAAAAGCTAATGGTCTTATTCATCCTCGTACTGGCTTGCCTATGACATCTCACAAACTGATGTTCATTGACAATTCTGTATATAACGGAAATCGTAATGTTCGTATGGTACGTATGAAAGGTCAGTCTTATCTTGTTGGTGTATTGAAAGGTCTTACTCCTATTCCACCGTCTTGGGGTTCTGTTCCTAGCAATTCTATATCTACGGATATTGATAAATCTCAATATGAAGTTAAGATGTCTCGTGGTCTGCAAGTTGACAGACAAGAGAAGATGTTCATGTTGGAGTGTGTACTCTAAAGTTAAACAATTAAACTAAATTATAATGGAAGGACAAACACCAAAAACCGGTACATTCGGTAGTAGTCTAGCTAATCCAAATCCACAGTCTGCAAGTATTCCGCAGACTAAAACTCCCGAAGCTCCTAAACAAACCTATGAACAAATTCTTAAAGAAGAAGATGGTTTAGACAAAGACTTTCTTGAAGAAAGATATATTGTAATAGCTCTTGCTACTGATATTACTATTAATTCTGTTTATCGTCAAGTTAATGCTAGATACATTGCTGAACGTCATGATAGTATTGGTGGTAGTATTAATTCAGCTAGAGTCTTGACTAGCAACTATGAAGAAATGGCAGCTTATATGCCTTCTCTTATTGGCTGTTCTCCTAACGCACAAGAGTATGTTACTAGAGTTCAACGTTGGTTTAATAGTATATCTATTCCAGTTGACGGTGACGGAAAGAAACTCAACTGTTCGTTCCAATGGAGAAAGAAAAGAGATTATCTGAATTATAAAATAGATGAAACAGCTATCATAGAAGAATATGATAATGCCGAAAAGTCTAATCCTAAACAGTTGAAAGATGCTATTGCTAGATATGTCAATAAGATTAATGCTCTTGAATCTACTCGTTATAAATATGGATATCCTATTAAAGTAGATGATTATCTTGCATATCGTCATTGCCTATTATATCCGATTGTAGCTAAAGACGTATCTGTTATTAGTTTTGATTCTCGAATCAAGTTCTACATAAAAGATGAACAACGTGAAGCTAATCGTTTGAAACGTAGTCGTATTCAGGCTAACAAAGCAAGACGTAATTATCTTGATGCTATTGATAATGATGTTAAGTTCAAAGCTATCTTTGTATGCTACTGTGCAAGCAACAAACAAGATGTATTGTCTAACTTGTTACTTGACCGTACAATTCAAGAAAAGATTCTTGATGAGTTCGCAATTAAAGAGCCGGAGAAATTCAACAAACTGTTTAACAATTCACAAGTTGAACTTCAAGCGTTTATTGAAGAAGCTATCGCTAGAGGAGAACTAGTTCGTTCGGAAGTTAACCAAACTGTTTTAACTCCTGAAGGCGGATTCATTGGAGCTAACATGAAAGAAGCATTAGCTTATTTCAGTAATCCTGAAAATGCTGACTACAAAAAAGCACTTGAAACTAAACTTAAATTATAATAACTGGTTATTATGAAAGTAAAAGAGGTACATAACGAGTTCATGCTTTTAGCCCAACAAATGGGTATGAAAAGTGTCCGAGCTATACTTCCTGAAGAGTTAGACCGACTAATTAATTTAGAGGCTATCGAATATGTCAAAGACGTTTTCTCTCGTAAGGGTAATCGTGAACTCGATGGTATCTCTGATAATGTTATAAGATTAACAGAACTTAGTAGCCTTCATACTAGTATTAAGATTGAAGCTGAACAAGGAGATATAATGTTTGGTACTGGTTATAAGGTAGAGTTGAACGACTATCCGACACCCATGTTCTACACATCTGTCTACTCCTTTAAGGGGGATAAGTCTTATCGTTGTAGATTGATAGACTTAGACTTAGTGAGTGAAACGATGAACGATTATCATTCAAAGTCTATTGTTATAAGTCCTATATGTTATAAGACTGAATCTAATATTGAAGTAATTGCAACATTTGAAATAGATAAGTTCTTAGTTAATTATATTAAGTATCCTACTCTAATTAATATTGCAACTGATACTACAAATGAATTATCAGATGTTGCTATGAAGGAAGTTATTAAGAGAGCAGTTAATACTTATAATGCTATTTCTAATAACAATAGTTATGAGAAAGTTTCAAACGAATTATCTAAATTAGAATAAAATGGAAAGACTGTTATTTGCAGGTGATGTTGCATTAGCTATTACTCCCGCCACTTTAGCTGCTGTTAATGCAGCAGGTATTACAGAGGGTGCTGTTGCTCTTTACGACAACGAAGGTACAATCATCTCGAAAGCTCTTACTAAGAACATTCCGATGTTTACCTTGTTTGTTGGTGGTGGAGCATTTGCTAATAAGAGCAAGTATACCAATATTGTATCTGATATTGATACTAGACGTTTCTCTTATGTTAAGAGTGTCTATGCTGCCGGAACTAAATTTAGTGCGGAAATTACTGTTCCTACCCCCGTAGAAGGAAAGGATTATACGTTAACTATGGCTAAAGCTCATACTGTTCTTAATGAACGTTATAAGTGGTCGGCTAGTGAGCGTGCTCGTGAAGGTGATACTGCTGTTATTATTGCTAAGAAGTTAAGTACTCAACTTAATTCTCTTGGTAAGAATGAAGGATTTACTGCTAGTGTTGCCGCTGCTAAAATTACCGTAACTGGTACTGATTATGAAGCATGGAATCTGATTGCAGGAGATTCATTGTTTGGAGTAAATATTACTACTACAAAAGCTGTAAAACCAATTAATGATGATGCTGCTCTTAAAGAATTGCAGATTCGTTGTATTGGTGGTGAAGGTATTAATTCTACTAGCAATGATGCTCGTAAGTTATATACTTTGCCGGAGTTCTCTAATGCAGATGGTTGGACGGTATTTACACTAACCTTCTATCCTCATCGTGACCTTCGTAGTGGTAGTACCGAAAATGTTAAGACTATTATTCATCTTGCTATTCCGGCAGGAGCTGCTCAAATAGCTACTCTTGAAACAATATTTGCATCTGTTAATACTCCGGCAGCAGCAGGAGCAGCAGGAGCTTAAAGAAGATATTGTAAATATAGCTCGTAATAGTTTAATAAAGGGGTTGCTATTAATGTTAAAATTAGTAGTAATCCCTTTAATCATAAATAGGGATGAAGGAAATTATAGAATCTGCTCTTAATCAAGGCTTGAGTTCCTTGATAACTATTTCTATTTTCCTACTACTATATAAGTGGTTGGACAATAAGAAAAAGACTGAAAGCGAAAAGTTTGTTAGTTCTATTAGCAATACTCTTGATGAAGTATCTAAGTCATTACTACAAGTCTCAACGTTTATTACTGATATTACAAAGAATATCATAGATAAAGATAAGGATAAATGTAAGATTGCAATAGAAGATTCTATGCTCGCTTCGGCAATGAGATTGACAATGTTCGTTACTAATACTGTTATTAATAACCACATCCATACTAATAAAGATAATATACTTGCTAATATCCATAATATAGTTAATGCAGAGTTTTACAGTGTATTCTCTAGCTTAGCTTTATATAAGATTAATGGAGTAAAGGCTAGTGATAATATGAAAAAGGATTGGATGCCGTCAGTAGAGAAGTCTATAATAGAGATAGTGTTTAATGACGATCTTAGTAAAGAAGATAAAATATCTAGTTTTAATAATAAAATAAACTTGAAGTTTCAGTCTTACATAACTTATATAACAAATAATACATTAAAGTAATGGACATAAACTTCGATAATGTAAAAAGCAAATTAGTTGATAGAGGTGTACAAGTTGTACACCTCTCCAACATTGGATTCGTTCTTACTAATGAAGATATATGTAGATATAATGCTATGGTTATTCTTAGTAATATGTCTAATGTAGAATCTAAACTTAGTGAAGAACAACAACAAAATCTAATTGCAATGTATAACGAATTAATAGTAATGCAATGAGAAAGAACGAAGATGGAATGTATACTTATCTTGATGTTCCAAGTAAGTATAATTGTGTTTATAAAAAACTACTTATTAAGTTAAGTGACTTAGGCGTAGATATGATTAAAGATTGTACTTCTACTTGTAAAGGTATCAATCGTCAAGTCATTAATTGTTGGAATATGTTTCAATCTGCTTGTGCTGCTTATGCTCTAGGGTATTGGAAACAAACAGATTTACTTGTTAATTATATCAATACTTCTTTGCAATTCGGTTGTACTGAATATACTACTGATGAAAAACCTGTATTTATGATATTTGAACTAAATATACCTATTACTATAACTGGTTCTCAAAAGATAAAATACAACGAAGCTAATTTTGTTATAGCTAATAGGGAATATGTAGTTGAAGATACTCTTACTATTTATCGAGTAATTAATGGAAGAGAAAATATAATAGCTTCAGGTTTATCTGTTAATAGTCCTGTTAAGTTCAATGAGTTAGTTCTTAATGCAGAAGTAGGACAAGTTTATATATTCAGAGCTAGTGTAGAAGGAGAAGACGGAGAGACTTATTACTCTAATGATTATATTGTAGAATGTGTTTCTGTTCCTGCTATGAATGTAATGTATTATGGACATACAGATATTGCTCCGCAAGTATTTGATAAAATGTCTATTGACGATATTATGTCTATTGAAGGTAATACTCCTAGAACTATTACAGGAAATACCAATAATACTTTCATTATTAAACAGAAAAAGAAAATCCACTACTTATTAATACCTGATGAGTTAATGACTCTTGTTAAAGCTGAATATGGTACTATTCTTGTTACTACTCTTTGGGACGGAGAAGAAGGTGCTTATAAGACAAATAATATAGGTGGAATTTATGAAGGCATACATTATAATGTATTCTTCTTGTATTCTCCTTCTATATTCGATGATGATATTCGTATAACTTGTAGAAATAAATAATATGAGAAAAGGAATAAGTATAGGTCAATCTATTATTAATAACAGCGTAGATGATAACTATAATCCTCTGCCTGATATTGATGCTAAGTACGGACCTTATAGTAGTGTTAAAGAAGCTCTTGAAACTCTTACTCCTGAATTACGTAGTGTTGGACTTACTATTGGTATCAAACAAAATAATAGTATTAATGAATATTGGTTTAATGGTGGTATTGATAACGAACATTTGGTTATTAAACAAGCCGGTGGTGGAGATAAACCTATACAAACAGTTTATATTCAAGATACTCCTCCGGCTAATATTAATTCTCTTTGGGTAGATACTTCCGGTCTTGGAACAGCTCTCGAAGAAGATGAAAAGCTAGCTCCTATAATTCAATCTATTCAAGTAATACAACAGTATCTTGATACTATCGTACACCAAAGAGATTTGATTATAAATCCCGGTCATGTTAGTAATACTTTCTCTAAATCTGTTGCTAAAGAATATACTCCTATTGACCCTAATACTGGACAGATAAATATTCGTGTTGCAGCAATAGGTGAAAGTCTCGAACCGGAAACAGACCAATACGAACCTAATACTAAAGCAGTTCGTGGACACTATGGAACTCTTAAAGAAATCCAAGATAACTTTAAAGATTTCGTAGATTACGAACTTCTTATTGCTACTGATGTAAAACGTCTGTATACTAAGATTAATGGAGAACCTGCTAATCTTACTGGTAGTAGTTCAGGAGGTGGAGGTAGTATAGATTATGATGCTTTAGACAAATTAGATACTATTGGATTTGTTGCACCGAACGGACAAATATATCGAGTTAAGGTAAATAACAATGGACAATTAGTAGTATATAAGAAAGAACTAGATACAGCTCAAGCTGAACCTACTGGTGGACAAGAAGACCTTGAAACTGGTTGGATATATGTAACTACGTTATATTTACAAAAGCTATATATCAATTCATTATATTGTGGTGGTATTACAAGTGATGAATATAGTTATAATCCGTGCTCTCATAACTTCGTTGAACTTAGTAATCTTACAGGTAAAGATATATCTCTAAAGGGATTATCATTACAGTATGGTACAGAAGGGGGAGATTGGGAAACACTTCCTTTATGGGGGAATATCAAAGCTGGTTCGACATTCCTAATTAGAGGTGCTCAATGTTCAGTAATGAATATTAATACTACTCGTATTAAAGTTGAGAACTATGATATGGAATGGATAGCTAGTGACGGTAATCCTATTAAGTTTGATAATAAGAAAGCTAAGTTCTTCTTGACTTGGGGAACAGAACCTAGTTCAGTTGCAAATCCTTATAATAACGCGACTTCCCCCATAAGGGTATCTAAAGGTTATATTGATTTAGTTGGACTACAAATACCTAATGCTGGTGATGCTGATAAAGTTGATGCTTCTGAAAATACTGCTTATGGTTATCTTAGTAGTAAGTATTTGTTTACTAAGTATTATACTATGGATAATGTTAAGCAAGCTACTAAAGCTCTTAGTGCTAGAAATAATGCTAATGATATGTACTTTGTTAACCTAGAAGCTGATGTTATTCCTAGAGTAGAATCTTATACTCCTAGAGCTAGTTTTGAGAATAAGAATATATTCTTTAATAAGACTTTATTAGATAGTACCAAACCTAATAAAGTCACTATGACTTTAGGACGCAAGGCTTGTTATACTATTAATGAAAGTAATGAGCCTAATGATGATGCTAGTAGATGTTTTAATTGGGTTTCCGTAGGTTATTATGATGAATACTTATGGTATCGTGCATACCGTAGTGATAATAGTTATACTGAATGGACTAAAGTGGAATCGTTTAAGAATGAAACTGGTGTTCGTAAATACTATAATCGTATTAGAGCTATAACTACTGACGGTACTCCGTTTACTACTCATAAGGTAATACTTACTCATCTAGGAGAACAATATGATACTCATACAAGAGACAAGAATGTCTATTATGAATATTACGTAGGTAGAGACGAAACTTATAGGAGCGATGTTCGCAGGTTTGTAGTTATGAGTGAAAATATGGAAAATGATGCTCTTAACTTTGTTCAGACTTCCGACCAACAAGGTTTTAATTGGGATGAATATAATGTGTGGAGAATAGCCGCTGACCAAATAAAGAAGGACTTTAATAGATATGAAACTAGTAACATATCTATGTGCTACTTTATGATTAATACTGGTGATATGACACAGAATGGTAATCGTATTAATGAATGGTTAGATTACGAAGCTGGTAGAGCATCTTTATATGATATTGCAGAAATGGTTACTGTTGGTAACAATGACCTTACTCCTGCTAATGTCTATGTTCTTGGTGACGGTGGAGATGATTCTAAAATCAATGCTACTAACATTCGTTTTTTCTATTGTTATGAAATGGATGAAGAAAATCCTCCTGTATTTACTGTTGAAGGAAAGGAAATATTCGTTGAATCATTATACTCATTCGATGTTGGTCATACTCATTTCTTATGTGTTAATAGTGAGATAAGTTCTAATACTGAACGAAGTGTTTATGGACTTTCTACTACCGGAGTAATGTATGACTTAATAAAACAATGGTGTGAAAGAGATGATGCAAAAGCTATTAATGCTAAAGCTAAGATAGCTTATTGTCATGAAATGCCTTTTACTATTATTACTCAAAATCTTATTAATTCATTCTATTGGGACGGTAAAGAAGATACTAGCGTAGAACGAAGCGGTAGTCGTTTGAACTTTAATACAACTAAAGCTAATGCATATTGGTTCTCAAAGTTCTTACAGACCCATAATTACCGTTTATGTCTTGGCGGACACAAACATACGTACAGTTGCAGCTATCCCATTTTAGAGAACGAAAACAGCACTATGAAGCCTATCATACAGGTCACTGCGGACGTTCTAAAGAAAGATTTTAATTCAGATGAATTATATACCGAAACAGTCGAAGGAGCTTTACAAGGGCAATCTTTCCCTAAATCTTGGGAGAATAATGCGAGTTTCGATATGCTTAAACATTTGTGTACGTTTCAACTGGTTGAGGAAATTACAGCTCCTATATATTTAATGTGTCAAGCTACGGGATATAAACATACTAGTAATAAAGAATTACCTAGCCCTAATATTCCGTGGTTAAGGTATTTCTTTCCAGCTAGTATTACTATTAATAGTAAGACAGATGTTACAGCTAAAGTAAATGCAGGTCAACGTTATCCTTTTTATATTAAGTATTTCCTTAATAAAGGTGAGGTTGATGATTCTACTTATTATTATCAAGCAACGATTACTGTCAAAAAGTTATCTAATGTATTTAATAATTCAGGTAAATACAATGTTAACATAGAAGGTCTTAATCCTAATTACAGTGTTGTTGGTGGTAATGGTGAAACTAATAATGGTAATGATACTATAAATATTAAATTTCCAAATTATAATATTGAATAATTATGGCAGATGATATTAAAAGATATAATCCTGATACTGGAACTTGGGATATATCGTCTTCAGGTAAAGCTACTGGAATTGTGGTCGATGACCCTCGTCTTATTGACCCTGACCTTGCAGAAGAAGGTAAGACTACGGAAAGTCTTAATGATGTTCTTGTTCGCCACGATGAAGCATTGAAGAAACATGGTGGTTATATTGCTTGGCTTGCCGAACATGGTGGTGGTGGAAGTGGCAGTGGTGGAGGAGCTACCGGAGATAAAATAACACTTACTAATGGTAATATAGTAAAAGAAGGTAATACTAATTATCTTTATTCTACTGTAACTACTAATATTAAACTAGAATATCTTATTACTTCTTCTAAGAATAATAAGCGATATTTTATTACTGTTACTCTTGACGGTAATAAAATTATCGAAGGTAAAGAAGCATGGACTAATACTCCTGGAACTCTTAATATTCCGCAGTTAGATAGATTCTCTTCTAATAGTAATCACTCTGTTGTAATTACAGCCAATGATACAGACGGATTTTCTGCTGAATCATATCTATTAAATATAGTAGAAGCAAATATTAAACTCGCTAGTTCTGTATCAGGAAATACTGCAACTGTTGGTATTGATTACTTTTTTACTTATAGTATTACTAGTAAGATTATTGGTTCAGATGTTAATCTTGTAGTCACTAATGTAACTAATGGTGCTAGTAAAACTATTGAATTAGGTAAAACTACTTCTACTGCTCCTAGACAAGTCAATGTTAACTTATGGGATTTAGGAAGTATTATTGCTGGTAGTTCTTATACCATACAGGCGCAAGCATTTACTTCAATGAATGAACAAACTGTTCAATCAGATAAGGTAACAAATCGTGTAGTAGTAGAAGACGGTGTAAACCTAGTAATACTTGTAGAAGGTATTACTAGTAAGGCAGAAGTAGATTCAGGAGTTGAAAGAACTAAGTTCTCTCAAAGCGGTAATATATCATTTGCATTCACTCCGTATCTTGCAGGAGTAAGTCTTATCTATTATGCTGTTAGAATAGAACATAATGGTATTGTTAAAGATATAGGTTACTTTAATAAAGGAAACTATAATGATAACCAATATGTGCAGCGTGGTAAACAACAAGTATTTAGTTATGCTATTCCAACTGAAGGAGAAGTATTAGGTAATTGGAATATAACTCTTCGTTGTTGGTCTGAAAAGGGCAACCCTATTACCGATACTGTTTTAGCTTGTGAAGTTGTATCTAGTTCTCAAGCACTTATTGCTGACCAAAATCCTAATAACAGTAGATATGCTAGTTGGCATATTCGCCAAGAAAGTTTTCCACAAGTATCTACTACTAAAGTTTGGACAAGTAATGAATCTTCATTCACAGTTCCTGGTGCTATTGAACCTAGTGGTGCTACAACTGAACTAAATGTATATAATACTAATGGTGTTCTTTCAGGCTTCTTAACAAAGAACGGACAATCAATGTTACGTATATCAGGAGAAGCCTATGGAGTAATTGATGTACAACCATTTAAAGATGATACTACTACTCTTAATAACTGGTCAAGACAAGGCTTTGGTATATCATGTACATTCAAGTCAGATAGACATCCTTTCTCAAATAGAACAGTCTTCTTTATAGGGGATTACAATACAGATGAGCAATTCTCGGAAGGTATTAAGATAGGTCTTGAAGATATTACTTGGTCTTATACTGACGGTAATATTAAAGAGACTATGAGTTGTAAGATACAACAAGATTTTATTAATACTGTTGATTTTATAGTTAATAAGAATCCAGGAAAGATGGTTGTTGCTATCTTTATTAACGGTATTCTTAGTACAGCCCGTGAAATAAAGAATGACTTTACTTGGAGAACTAGTTCAAAGATATATCTAGGTTGCGATATTAGTAATGCTGGACAAATTCAGAATTTTGCTGATGTTAACTTCTATGATATTAAGTTGTTCCGTGTTCCTGCGAATGATAAACAGATTGTTATCAATGCAATGAACTCAAAAGCTAGAGCAACTCTATTAGCTGACGGTAGTGTAGATTTTATAAAATACAACAGAATGAAGTTAAGAAACTTCTTCTCTACTTCTGATTCTGAACCAAACTCAACACTTTGGGACGATATTAATCAGACTTATGCTAACGTTAACTTTAATAGTCTTATCTCTGATACTACTAAAGTACTTCCAGTAGATATTATGTTAATTAATTGTGCTAATACTGGTTTTACTCGTGCTGTATTTGAGGAAATAGGTGGACAAAATAATAACTGGTATACTGGTTGTACTATGAGTTACTTTAGTCCAACTTCTGGTAAATCAAGTTCTGAATATACTACTGATGTTGCCGTCTCTAAACAAGGTACTTCTACTATGAACAACCTTATTAAGAACTTAGAAATAAGATTTGATAAGATGCTAAAAGCTGATGACGGAAGTAATCTTGATTATGAGTTATTCCAACCTAAAGAGACTTGGTTTCCCGAAAGACAGTTCACTCTTAAAGCCGATGTTGTAGATAGTGCTCATGCTAACAATGCTTCTATTGGTAAATGGATTAATGATAACTCGGATTTCTTATTCGAGAAAACTCCACCTATGGAAGAGTTAGAAGCTCACCGTCCAGTAGATACTCGTGATAGAACTGTTAAAGATAAAGTAACTATTAAACAGACACTTGAAGGTTTTCCTATTATTCTTCTTATTCAGTTTGATGGTGAGGAAACTCAAACTATGCTTGGTATATATAGTTTTAACTTAGGTCGTGGAGCTTATTATAATATGGGTTTCCGGTTTATGAAAGACTTTACTACTAAGATAAAGAACACAGCCGGAGAATATGTAGATAATAAGTTACCTGCTTTTGTTACTTCTTATCATACTTATGCTCAAGATGAAATGTTTGGAAACATAGACCAACGTAAGGTTTATTCTTATGAGTTCGGTGAAAATGCAAATATAATTGTAGACGGTGATAAGACATTACCGTTAGCTTTGTTTATGCAAGATGACTTATCTATTATAAAGCATGTAGGTGAGTTTAAATATAACGGTGGTAACTGGTTAGAACCAACCGCTCCTGTTACTGATGATAATATTTGGAGAGTACTACAAGAACTATTTAGTATCTTTGCTCAAATGACTACTTCGACAGTTAAGAAGTATATTTGGAATGAATCGGTAGGAGGATATGAAGAAACCGAAGGTGAATATCCTGCACAATCTAGTTGGTCTACTCTTGCTGCTGAACTTGATGCTAAGTTCTCAATAAGAAATGCTTTCTCTTATTTGTTAGTATGTGTAAAATACGGACTTGTCGATTCTCTTGGTAAGAATATGACTATTGTATGTTATGATATTAATGGAAGTAAGAAATGGTTTATTAGATTCTATGATATGGATACGGCTAATGGACTTGATAATGTTGCTCTTGAATCTGTTGCTAAAACTGCTTGGTTGGATAAATTTAGTAACAATGATAAGAATGATGTTAATTCATTAGTTATTACTAAGAATGCTGCTGACGGTGGATATGATACTTATAGTTCTCGTATGTGGGATGTATTAAGAGATACTGTATTTGCTAATACTGGTATATATGATAATTCTCTTGAAGGACTTTGGGATTTATGGAGAAACAACGATAATATATGCAAAGATATTAATAATTATGTAGATAATTACTTTGCAGCTCAAACAGCAAATTGTGGTGAACTTCTATTTAATTATGACTATAATGTTAAGTATCTTACAGCTTACGTTGGTGAAGCTGGTGGTGAAGCGTCTTATGCTAATATAGAGTTCTTACATGGTACTCGTGTTGAATATGTTCGTGACTGGTTAAAGAAACGCGTTTGGTTCTTTGACGGAGTGTTTAAATACAGTAATGCTGCAAATATTCAACCTTATAATAATAAAGGAACGTTTTCGGCAGGCGGTGCAGAAGCAACTAATCCTAAGCTGGTTGTTACTTCCAATTGTTCGGCTATATTTGTAGTTAACATTGGTAATACTACTGATACTAGATATTTCTTAGAAGAAGGCAAACCTACTGAAATTAGATTATCTCCTATTAGTTCTTTCAATACACAAGTTACTATCAATAATACTCCTCAAATTAACGATATAGAAGGATTAGGTGGAATGAGATTCCAAAGATTCATGTCTAGTATGAAACTTCCTAGTTTCTCTAAACTAGACTTATCAGCTGTTGATACACTTAGTGATTCTCCTATTCCATTTGAAACAATATTTGTCAATGATGAAGACTTTTCTGATGTTCGACATATTGATTTAAGTAATACTAAGTTTTGGAGTGGTAATGCTGGACAAGGTACATTTACAGTTAATATAGAAAAGTATACTAAGTTGAAAGACTTGAATATATCTAATTCTGTTGTAACTTCTGTATCTTTACCTAATGCTTCTCTTTCATCTTTGAATATTACTAATTCAACAGTTGAAAATATTAGTTTTGTTAATCAACCGTTCTTGGAATCATTAGATTTCTCCGGTTGTAGGAGATTAAAAATAGTTACTATTGATTCTTGTGATAAGATTACTGAATTGAATCTTAGTAATCTAGGAGACTTACATACTATTAAGATTACTTCATGTCCTAACTTAAAATCTATTGTATGTACAAATAATGGTAACTTAACTACATTCAATGTATCTAATTGTAATAATGTCGAAACAATTAATATATCGTCATGTACAAACAGAAATCTTATTGTTTATATTGTAGGCACTCCTAATATTAAAGCACTTAATATGTCTAATACTAATACAGCTAACGATATTCAAGCTGCGTCTGAACTTCCTAAACTTAGGACATTGAATATAACTAATAGTCAAGTTGAAGCTATACAATATGGTAATGCTGCAATCCCTACTTATAATGGTAATAAGATATTTGATGTAAGTCAATTAATCGACTTACAATTCAGTGTTCAAAACGCTAAAGGTGTACATTACTTTAAGTTTAATAATAATAAGGAACATCCTTTCAATGTAGGTTCTGCGTTCTTTGTTGGCTGTTCTAACTTAAAGAGAGTATTTGGACATATTAGTCTTAATGGTAATGGTGTATTCAATCAATGTTCTAAGTTCTATATTCACGAACCTAAAGAAAAGGTAGAAGGTATTACTCCTGATTATAATGGCGAATGGTTTGGTCCAGATACTAATACTGAACAAGGTTCTGTTGATTGGAGAAATAATACTAATTTATCTACTAACTTTAGTATTGGCACTACTGATGGTACGCTTATGTTTAGAGGTACTAATTGTAGTATATATGACGTTTATTATTTCTTATATAAATGTGATAACGTTACGAGTCTTAATAGTTGTTTTGCTAGTGTTACAAATATTAAGTGGGATTTGTTAGATAGTCCTCGTAGAACTATGTTCAATCACTGTACTAAAGTTGTTGATATGAATTCTATATTTTGGGGATTACCTACTCAGAATTTTAAAATATTTACAAGTACTTATGAAAATGGTTCTACTGAACATAATGGTTTATTTAGTCCTCTTGTTAGTTTAAAATCTATAGACGATGCTTTTAATTTTGGTGGAACTAAATATACTGATTCTACTTTCTTAGCTAAGTTTAAAGGAAATGTAGATTCCAAGTTAACTAGATTAAACAGTATTATTCCAAGCATTAAATTTGTAAATAATATTAATAGTTCTCCTAATGATGAAACTATTGCAAATAATTTATTTGCCGCTAATTCAGGAAATTTACTTGTACGATTACCTGAACTAGAATATATAACTAATATGTTTAATGGGTCTAATATTTACTTTAATCAAACAACTGATGAAGATGTGGAAGACAGAGTAATGTATTGTCCTTTATTCTATAAAAACACTAAATTAAAATATATACAAGCTTCATTTAAAGAACTTATTAAATCTAATGGTTCTTTATATAATATATTTGGTGGTACTGTTAAGAATAAGGCTAATCTTAGATTTCCTACTGCTTTATACGGTATCTATAATTCGTTCTCTATTGGAGATAATTCTACTATTACATTTCCTATTCATAATTCAATGTTTAGTAGATTGAAGAACTCATTGAAGTACATTACTAGTCAGCAAGCTGTTAATCAGTCTACGTTAGGATGTTTTCAAGGTTTTACTAAAGAGTTTATTAAAGAAGAAGATGAAGTATTCCCATACGATGTATTTACTAATTGTAGTGCTATTGTTGAAATACCTGGATTTTTCTCTAAACTAATTCTTCCTGCAAATAGTGTAATTGAGCTTCCTCTTAATTCATTTAAGACTAATTATAATCTTACTAATATATCATATCTATATTATGATATGAAGAATTGTAAGTACTCGCTTACTGGTAAAGGCTTTTCTAATTGTAAACTAGTTAATGTTCATAGGTGCTTCTCTGAAATAGAAACTAGCTTCGTTAAGAAAGGTTTTATTCCTTATGGACTATTCTATATGGAACAAACTTCTAATGTTAGCTATAAAGGTTGGAATGAAGTAGATGCAGCTAGTCAGAATATTACAGAGAATTATGGTATAGATAGCGAAGGTAATTGGATTGAAAGTGCTGAAATGCCAGTAGAGATTACTTATAGTAAACAACGAACTCTTCCTAGAAAGACAATAGTTAATATGTCTTATTGTTTAGAAAGATTTCAAAGTACAGAAGCACAAGGTTATACTATGAATTATGGTAATCTTACTCCTAGTAATTACGGAGATATAATAGTCCCTAATGAAAAGTATAATCCAGTTAAGTATATTCTTAATCCAAATTATGACCCTAGAGAATGGTTAGATGACGAACATACTATGCCTAACTACAATAGAGATATTCATAGAGTTATCTTGAATAAAGATTTCGATAAGTATGAACTTGCTTGGAATGAATATTGTGTTGATGGTCTTAGTGGATTAGAAGATATAGTTAGAGACAGTGCTCTTTATAGTGCAATTAGTACAGGAAGTATTAATTGTTCTCCTGTTATACCTAATAGATTTAAAGATAACGCTGGTTCTTTTGCTCCACCTTCTGATGCTAATGCTAATAAGAAAGTACTTAACTATATATGTTCTCCTGACTTATTCTATTATTGCACTAATGGCAATAATATGCAAGTAAATGGAGTGTTCTTTGGTAGTGGTAGAGTTAATGGAATAGTTGGATATGATTATCTTGATTATGGACTAAGAGGACGTATTCCGCCACATTTATTCTATCCTATTAGTAATGTTACTGATTTGTCTTATACATTCTATCGTATGCCATTATTAAACCCATATAAATGGAATGTTGGTAATGGAGAAGACGGAGAGTTCTATTCGGCAGATACGTTCTCTAAGTTAACTAAGTTAATATCATTATCTAATATGTTCCACTCTTGTGTTATTCCTGCACATATTAACTTACCTATTGATTCTTTTGTAAACTGTATACAGTTACAAGACATATCTTCGATGTTCTTAGCTGCACAGTTTGAATCAACATCTGCAATGAGACAACAAGTAGACGGAAACTTATTTAATAAGAATGTTAATCTTAGAAATATTAGTTATGCTTTTGCTAGTGGACAAAGCATAGGAGATTGGTTAGATAGAAGTCCTAAAAAAATAAATTCTACATTATTCAATGTTGATAAACATAAAAGACTTACTAATGTGACTGGTCTATTCTATAATGCTGTTTCTACTGTTGGTAGTGTTCCGGAATTTTGGAATTGGCTTAATACTTTAGGTGCTTCTAATAGAGCTAATGTGTTTTATAAAATGAAGAAGTCTAATATTAGTAATTCTGCAAGTATTCCTACTGATTGGGCTAATGGAATGACAGATTAAAAAAGTTAATAATAGTAGTATTGTGTAATTAAACAAAATTTAGTTTCTTGTAGCATCCCCCATAAAGGAGTTGTGATAGCTTCACCACCTCTTTATGGGGGAAGGTTGCAAAGAGTAATTAATAATCATTTAAAAGTAATTATCATGGATAATCGTATTTATAACAGAGCTAATTCAGCTAACAGTTTACAAATATCTATAATGGGTAAAGTTGAAGCTGTTTCAGAGTTTTATATTCCTAATGGAATGGGCGGTAAAGAACCGTTCTTATTAAAGAACATTACCGAAGACCCGATAACGGTTGAAGTAGTTCTCGCAGGTATGAAAGAACCTATTACTACTGTTCTTTATTCCGGTTGGAATGTTGAGTTAGTTAAACAGGTTAATAACGCACAAGCTGATACATTACAATATGGGTACTAATACTGGTATAGGTATAGGTATCGGTATTCCTTTTAAGAATAATGCTCTTGGTGGAGATAGACCGTATCTTCCACCAGAGCTTAAAGCTAGACTTATTGGAGTTTGGGATAATTACGGTAAAAAGAATACTGATGCTGATAGGAATATTATTAAGAATAAGATTCCTAATGCAGGTGGAGATTTAGAGATTCTAAATGCTGCATACGAAGGTATGAGTGGATGTAACGGTTACCCTGTTATATTCGGAATAAATAAAACTTGGAAACAATTACCGACTTACAATTCTATATATAGTATTAATGATAATAAAATACATATTACTAAAGTATTAGGTGCGAATAGAGGTTTAATATTTAGTTATGTAAAGCAAAACGACCAATTATTAGATATAACAGAAATACCTTCTTTTAAAATTAGAGTAAGTGGTTTGAAAGGAGATAGTAAGCTAAGATATTCATATATAAAAACAGAAAATGCAGTTTATCAAAGTTTATTAGATTTGGACAATGGTATTCATGAATTACCTAAATCATTAGCTCCTACTTATTCAATTTCTAATAATAGTTGGATAGGATTTACAGTAACTCCTAGAATAGAAAATGAGACTAGTTTCGATTGTGATATTACTATTGAAATTTTACCTGAATACGAAGGTGCTTTTGTCACTGACGGAGTTAGTGATATGATTATTAGTCAAAAGACTCTTCAAGAAATGGGAGTTACTAAAGATTTTACTATCGTTAGTATGATTCATCAAATAACTTTAAGAGGTGCTACGGCTGCTGCATTAACTAATTATATTAGACAACCCATAGGATATGAGTATGTAAGAAATCATGTTGCCAATATTGGTAAGACTGGAATATATGGATATGTAGTATATGATGTTAATCATTCTAGTGCTGGCAATAGTCATATAATAAATACTATATTAGGAGATAAAAACGATTATTCTATACATATAACCGGTAATTTATCGCAAGGAAAATTTAGTGTACAAGGATATATAAATGGTGAAGATAATGTAGTTGAAACATCAAGAGTAGCTCATTATTGGACGTTTGCATTACTAGGTAAAGCTACCGAAGACGATATTAATCTTATTATTGGTTACTTTAACTTAGATAGAACGCTTAAAGCCGATATATATTGTAATATAGAAAGACAAGGTCTTACTAACGAGAATCATGCAGAGTTTAATGATAAACTTATTGATTACAGTGGTAATGGTCGAGACTTGCAGTTATTTAATATTGGCTGGAAAGGAGAGAGTGGTATTGGAAGATATACGGAGGAATTTAAGAATGATTATTGGTTAGTTCATAAAGACCAAACGGGAATTATTAAAGACGGTAACTCTATTAAAGTTGTAGGAAAGCTAAGTAATTATTATATTGTTTATCATAGTAGACTTAAAGCTACAAATGGTTTTAAAGTAAGAATAAAAGGAATAAAAACGGAAATAATATATAATTATATTTCTTCAGATAAAGAACAAAGTATTTCTTTTAAAGAAGATGGGATATATGATATTCCTGCAAGCGAAGCTGTTGATAGCACTTTTACTTTAGGATTTTACTTTAGATACGATGATATTAATCTTGATTGGACAGGATTAACTATTGAAATTATTCCTTCTAATAAAGGTGCTCTCTGCCTTGACGGAATAAATGATTTTGGTAAAGTTATCAATATGCCTATTTATAAAGATTATACTTTCATTGTAGATAGAGAAATACTAAGTATTGACAATATTGGAATTATTGCTTCTAAATCTGAGAGTGCAGAAGATGCAACTAAACACGGAGCTTTTATTTTTGAATATTTAACTGCTCCTAATATTATAAATACTTGGAGTTATTATAAAAACAATACTAATATTGCTAATACTGATTTTATTAGAGGTATAAGTTATCAATCTAAGTATAACTATAATGGTAAAGATTTAATTATTGGAACATCTAAAGATAGTGATAAATTATATTTAGGTACTATAAGAGATAATAGTGATAAATACGGTAATATAGCTATCTATTTTCTTATGTCCTTTCCTTATTCTATGAATAAGTTCTTAATCGAACGTCAATTAAAGAAATATAAGGCAGGAACTCTATATAAAGACATGGTTGAATTTAGACCTGTTATTAAGAGTAATATAGATATTAAGAATATAGTCTATTTAGATAAAGATTCAAATGTAGTAAAAGTAGGAGATTATATTTCAATAGGAAGTAATATTAAAACTAGTATTACTGTTCTTGACGGTTATAAAATATCCAAAGTTTCTTCTACTGCCTTTAATAATATCACTATTGAAAAGTCTAATACAGATTTTATCTATGATGTAATCTTCTATGGTATTAAGAAATCTCCTCAAAAGATAAATTTAGTTATTGAACAAGATAGTGATTATGTTCAATGGAATCCTAATATTAAAGCTAACGTATCTAAATATTCAGTTACTGCAAATATTAGGAAAACTGACGGTACAACATTGAAACTAGTAAATGGACAATTTTATTCTACTTCTATTACAGGTAATCTAGTATTGGATATTGTTCCTCCTTATAAAGATTCAGATGAAGTAACTAATGTTGTTATTGATGGAAAATCTTATACTCCTACTAAAGATTCAAGTGGTAATTATTATAGATTAGAAATACCTTTAGTATTTCCAAAAGAGATAAATATTACTATTCAAGAATATGTTAGATACGAAGACATTGTACAGCCATATCCTGTTTTATTAAGATTCAAAGATGAGAATAATAATGAAATATCTTGGGGAGACAAAATTAAACTAGGTTCTAGTATTACTAGAATAGGTTCATTTAACGATTGCAATCTTCTTAAAGATATTTATACTGTTAGTAATGCTAAACTTAATGGAAGTCCTTTACCTAGTACTCCACATGTTGTTGAACGACAAATGGTATTTACTTGTAAAGCGACTTGGATTTTTGATGATAATGAGCCTAACTGTATATTGTCTCCTAGACTACTACGTATTCCTAACTCTAGTTATAAGATACTAAGACACATTCCTGATATATCCGGTCATGGTAATCATGGAGCTATTTATAACTCGGCTTATGCAGAAGGAAGTGGAGTTAATGAAGATGGTTCATACCAATTTGATGGCGTGAACGACTTTGTTACTATTCCTACTTTGTCTAAGGGTGGTAAGCAAGTGTTGATGAAAGTGAATTGGAGTACTTTAAATGGATTTATATATGACCAAAGACCTGCTTCCGGAGATAAAACATTTGGTATATACACACAAGGTGATGTAATCGCTTATTCTCAAAATAATAACGGTAATACTTATATTGACGGTATTATAAACAATAATATCATCGGTAGTAATTTATCAAAGATTACCCATAATATTGTAGCAACTTGTGATGTTGATAATTCAATAATTCCGTCAATAGGTAAATGTAGTTATTCAAATAGTTATTTCGCTCAAATGTCTCTCTACGACTTCATGCTCTTCGATGAAATCTCAACAGACGATAAGATTAAAGAGTTGAACACTTATATTGGTATAACTCCTAAAGTTACGTTACCTAATTACTATTGGGATAATTATGGTAAAAAGAACACTGATGCAAAAAGAGGCTATATTGACGAACAAGTATCACTACAAAAGACTGGTACTAGTGTTAATCCTCTTGAGAACTTCAATATTGGTTATGAAGGTATGTCGGGTTATAATGGTTATCCAGTAGTGTTAGGTGCTAATAAGACTTGGGAAACTTCTAATGCAGTAGATTATATTTATGATATTAATAGTACTATTGTTCATATAACTAATGTTAAACATGCGGCTAATGGTTTATTATATAGTTATGTTAAGAGAGAAGGAGCGTTAGCTAATATAAAAGAGATACCTGCTTTTAGAGTTACTATTAAAGGTCTTGAAGGAAATAGTAAACTTATTTACAAATATTTAGCTACGGAAAATGCAACAAAAGAATCAATAGTATATTTAGGCAATGGTATTCATAAATTACCTAAATCGTTTGTTCCAACAGACGCATTATTAGATTTAACTACTAATTCTTGGATAGGATTTGCAATAACTCCTATGATAGAAGGTGAACTAGTTTTTGATTGTGATATTACTATCGAAATTCTTCCTGAATACGAGAACGGTCTAGTTTATGACGGAGTATCTGACTTTACTGATAATAAGAATATTCCTATATTTACAGATTTTACTGCTATTATAAAAAGAATTGATTTAGATGCTAAGAATGATAATTCTACTGTAATGTTTAAAGGAAATAAAATCTATGAAAATAGTATTGGAAACGGTTTTATTTTAGATTATTGTTATAATAGTAAGAATTATGTTTATAGTTACGGTAAATTAAATCAGATAGAACGAGATGATTCTAAGATTATTTATTTAACTCCTGAAAGTTATAATGGTAATCCTATTATAAAAGGTGAAAATGAAGATAATCTAGGATTAGTACTTGGTAAATATTGGAAAGGAATAATCTATAAAACAATTCTATATTCCAAAACTATCTCGTTACTAGAAATTAACTTCCTAAAAAACTTAATGGAGAAAGATGAGATAATTGATATTAATCATCCTATATTTATTTCTAATACAGAAAATGAAAGTAACACCTCACAAGATACTTAAATTAGTTTATATACTAATTGGTATATTTCTAGTATTAACATATGCACTAAGTTTAATATTTAAAGATTTAAAGTTATGATTGATTACATTGTATTTCCTATTGCTGATATAGGTAAAGAAGAATCAGCTAAAATCGAAGAACTTAATTTAGTTCTACGTAAAAACAGAGATAATGATAAAGCACTTATGAAGTGTCAACATTTCCAAGAAGTATTTCCTAATAAAGTAGAAAGGATAGTAACTACTGATGAAGAAGGATATGAAAGTATCACCATTAAATATCCTTATGATACTTATTTTGATAAAGCCCTTTATGAATTGTTATCCAGTTCTGAATGGCAATCTGTATCTGAAAGTACTCTTGAAGAATCCCCAATAAAGGAGTGATTCCGTTGTATCGTTAACTCTATAAAGCCCTGCTATAACAAGTGGGGCTTTTATTTTATTCACGAGATACTTAACTTTTTTCATAAAATTATTGTTTATAGATAAAATAGATTAATGTCTGAACTTATAATAGTATTCTTTGTTATGAGTGTATAGTGGCTACTATAAGATATTCTTAATTTATTAATCTAAACCTTATTTATTATGCAAGTAATTGAAAAAGTTAAAGTTGTTCCTGAAGGCTATAATGGCGCAGGGATGGACGGTATGTACGGTCGCCGTGACGTTAACGGTAAAGCTAATGCAGGTCTTACGCTTGGTATTATCGGTACTGCTCTTGGAGCTTGGGCTTTATTTGGTAATCGTCGTTCTACTGGTGTTCTCGGAACTGGTGCAGGTCTTATGGGAGACGGTTCTACAAACATTAATGTAGTTGGCGTTGGTGGTGGAAATGGTACTGCTCCTACTGCTTTCCAAGCATGGGCTAAGTCTTGCGAAGATACTCTTGCTCTGCAAGGTGGTTTGTATCAGTGGGCTTTGAATCAACAGAACCAACGTTTCCAAGACCGTCAGGTAATAGACGGAGAAATGTTTGGTTTGTATAAGTCACAGATTGATGCCGACTTTAGCTTATATAAAGGACAGCGTGACAACTACGATGCTTTAAAAACTCAAATTGAAGAACTTAAAACTCAAGTTGCTGTTGGCGCTGCTATTCGTCCTTATCAGGATAAACTTATCCAGTGCGAAATCGAGAGAGCTTTCACCGCAGGTATCAATTATGTCGATAAAAAGACTTGTAATGTTATCTATGGTGTTACTTGTCTACCTAATGAGCCTACTACAACTGGTCTTGTTGGTAGAAATGCCAATGGTTGTCTACCGTGCGGATTTACTCAGCCGGCTAGTACTCCTTCTGCATAATATTATAAACCTACTAAAGAATAAGTTATGTTACCTGTTAATCAATTTATATTAAGTGGTAGTGACCCGTTGTTTAATTCGGGTAATCTTAACGAACAGATTCAATATCTCGAAGAACAAAAGCGTATTATTGACGCTCGTCAAAAACAGATACAGCAAGTTGTTAATGGTCAGCAAGTTTTGCCTACTCAACAGCAACCACAAGTTAGTGTTTGGGATTTGATTGATTCAGAGATAGAACCGCTTACAACTGAACAGAGAAATATGTTGGCTAATAATGAAGAGTATGTAAATAACTACAATAGTCTTCAAGCTATGGTTCAAACAGAAGTTCTTAATCTAGTAAGAGCTAAAATAGAAGGAAGTCCCGAAGGTAAAGCTCTTCTTGATAGTCAGCTGAAATTGGTTAAGAATCTAAAAACTAGTATTATAGAAATGTCTCAGAGAGAGATGCAATTGTTTAATGCTTTTAAAGAAGCTAGTGCAAAGAATCCTTCTTTGACTTATGATGAATTTATTAAAACTATGAAATAATGATAGAAGTAAGTGTAGTAAAACAAAAGCTGCAAGATTATATTGTTAATCAGATTGATGTTCTTGGCGAATCCAATCCGGCTATTAAGTTAGTTAAGCCTTTGGCTAAACGTGCAATTATTAATAACATTGATAGTTTTGATAAGTTTATAAACGCTATTGCTAAAGACGGTAAGATTGATATTGAAGGTATTGTTGATGAAGAGATTGAAATAATCAAATCTATTCCTAACTTTGATTTTAGTATCCCTGTTCTTGGTAATGGTAACATTTCTAATGGTAACATAACTATTTCTATTCCTTTTATTAATAAAGGAATTATGTTCAACCAGTCTGATTTGGAAACATTCAGACAATTATTAACTAAGTAATATTATGAGAGAAGTACCATACGAGACAGACCAAGATGTTCGTGCTCGTTCTCGAAGAGATAGAATGTACGAACGAATTAATGATTTCCTTGCTCGTGGCGGTCGTGGAAGAAGCGGTCGTGGCGGTCGTGGAAGAGGAATGATGAATCGTATTGGATATAGGACTTACGACAACTACGAAGGAGATGAACATAGAGGTTACGATGAACATCATAGAGGATATGATGATGATGAACGTATGCTTCTTATGCGAATGCTCGGAGTAGGTGAAGACGAACGTTATGAATATGGTGATGAACACTTCAATAAACAGGAAGCTAAGCAAACTGTTGATGAGATGTACCATGTCAAAGACGGTAAGAAATATATCGGTGAAAAATACGATATGCAAAAAGCCCACGAAGTTTGTAATAAATTCAAAGATAAACTAGAAGAAGATATAGAAGTTGCTGATGTATATGTAGCTATCAATGCTCAATATCACGACTACTGTAAGTTATTCGAGAAGTGGTTCGGTAAAGGAAACTTTGACGATATGATATTCGAGAGTGCTATCGACTTTTGGTTTGATGACGTTGATTTTGGAGAAGATAAACTCTGGAAGTATTTCAACGAGTTGAAGTAATACAAGTTCTGTTATATTCCTAAAGAGAGATTACTAAATAATAGTAGTCTCTCTTTTCTTTTTAAAATAAAGTTTTATATTTATTGTGTAATATAAAACTTAATGCTTATGGGAATCTTAATGAAAGTGTTATTTGTTGCTGTAATAGCTATTACTATTATAGCGTTTGTATGGAAAGAAGCTACTAGTGTTCTTCCTGCAAAAGTTGTTACCTACATAAGAGTAGGAGGTGTGTTGTTAACTATTATTCTTGGTACTTTGTTATTCTTGCTGTAATATGGACTTCGGGAATATACTTAGTGAGATTCTACGTACTACGGCTACTAGTTTTGATTTTGCGTTTGTAATCTGTGTAAATGTGCTAGCGTATCTAGTAATTAAATTAGTTGACAAACTTAATGGAAACAAAGTAGTAAGTACTTGGAATAAAAGAGTAATAACTCTAGTATGTGCTTTAATAATGGGAGTAATATACTTCTCATTAAAGCTAGGAGATGTTAAGGTAGTACTTAATTCTATTATTCTTAGCTTCGTATTTTGGAGCTGGATTATGAAGCCAATATTGGCGTTCTTCAATATAGACTATCGAAAGTTTATAGAACTTGAAGATAATGAACCTAATCAATATCCAAAGTAAGTACTATTAGTAAGATTAACAAGTGAGAGTCGACTAGAGATAGTCGGCTCTTTCAGTATACACGCTCCTTTATGGGGGAATAAAAAGTATGTCCCACCTTCCTACGCTTTCATAGAGGCTCACCATAGGACTTTAGTACCTTTCCTTAACTTACTATTATCCGACAGTATTGCGTGCTACCACGGGTCTTAAAATGTGTCACTTGTATAAAAATGTTTACAATGCGAATATCTGTAAGCTAGATAGCAAGCTAGATAGAAGTGCTGAATTAAAATTATTAGTAAAAGTCTTGTCGATACCAATATAATAACTATATTTGTTATAATACTAATTCAAAATAATAGTGATATGAGTTCGTTAAATCAAATTGTATCTGAAATAGCTCATGCTATTCATCAGCCGAATAACTTTACTGCGAGACGTACTATTCGTAGTGCAGTTATTCATACGTTCAATGAACAGATACGTCAGACTTATCAACGTCACGCTAATGTCGATAAGATATTAATGCAAAGATACAGGATAAGTCTAATTAATGTTCCTGACGGAGATATATTCCAAACTCTTGTTAGTACTAAGTATAAAGTTAAGAGAAGTAAGAATAGAGTTCCTAGACCAGTTCGTCTTGATAACAATTTACCATTTGTTAGTGTTCGTACTGTTGGATATGATAATATGGCTATTCCATTTATTAAGGAAGCAAATGCTCAATTTTATAAAGCTCTTCCAGGAATGTGTACCAGTTTAAGTTATGATTATATCAATGGTTATTTATATGTTAATAGTAATGGTAATCCACTTATTGAACCATTAGGTCATATTATCATTGAATCTCCGTTTGAGATACCTACTGAAATTCCAATTGAAACTAATGAAAAAATGGAATCAAGTATTGATAATGATGATGAATTTATTATTCCTGAAGATATGGTAGAACGTATTAAAGATGTAATCTATAAACGTAATCTACTTAATGTTGAGAGAGTAACTAATGAAGTTCCAGTTAAAGATGATATAAACCAACAACAGATAGAAGTATGAAAGTAAATGCAATAGATAGATATGACATACGTAATATGTATACACATTTTATAGAGACAAGTGAAGAGGAGTACGACCTTGTGTCTCACAATATAGTCAGATATAAATCTTTGCTTTATCGAATTAAATACTCTATTGAACAAAATAGAAATGCTGTTGAAGCCATATTTGATGTATGTGTATATAACTACTGGGAATGGAATACAGATGAGTTAGATACTAATCAAAAAATGGAGAAAGCCATAGATGAGAAGTATGTTAAGTTTACGGATGTAAAACAATTAAGATATGGCAATCTTTACCGTAATCTAAAGCAATACTTTAGAGTGCTTCGTAAGATAAAAGATTGTGAGATAAGACAAGATGTATTAAAGAAGCGTAAGTTAATTACAAGAGAACAATACAAAAAGTATTGTTACCTGTTCTTTGGAGAAATAGGAAGGCAAGTATTGAGAGGAAAGATTTATAAGTTTGAGAAGAAAATAGGTTGCCTTATTATAGAAAGAGTAAAAAGAACTGAATCACATATTACTGCTGACGGTAAAGTTATTAAGCATAGAAAACGTATTAACTTTGTAGAAACTAGAAGAAATAAAGAAGAACTTATTATTAAAGGACTTACGCCTTATAATAAAAAGAAACATCTTGAAGCTATTGCAAAAGGAGAGGAATATGACGGTGTTAAATATATATCTTATAATAATTCGGATTGGTCTTGTAGAGTTATTATGATTGACGGTGCAGTTAAGAATAGGACAGTATTTAAGTTTTGTGGTATAAATAATCACATGAATGTTACAAATGCTGAACTACTTGCAAAATGTCATAGTGTAGAAGATATAATAAATCTTGATACTGATATTAACAATCGCGTCTCTCTTATTTCTAAGTTTGACCCAAGTTATACTCAAAAATATATTAGAAACAATGAACAAAAACCTATCTTCAATAGAAACTATTATCGCAAGACTTGATAATGATTTCAATATTATGAGTAGTGATTATATACCTAGAGTTGGTGCTTGGTGTATAGATGCTATGAATGAAATGGGTATTCTTCAATATGAAGAAAAGGAAACTACTATTGAAGTTGTTGATAGAGTTGCTTATTTCCCATGTTGTATGAACGCATTTAAAGTGTATGCAGACGGGTGTGAGGTTTCCCCCATAAAGAAAGGAAACTGTGGTTGCTCTTCAGGTACTACTGAATACTTCACTCAAGACCGAGAGAAATCTAGGGAACGAGAAAGTAAGCGTACTGTTGAAGTAGACCCTGAAAGCTATGAAGGACGTAATTACGTTTATCTTCGTGACGCTAATGCTATTCAATTAAACTTTGATACAGATGTTGTTAAAGTATCCTATCTTACAGTTAAGACTGTATATAGTGATACTTTTCATTGTAATATTCCTGTTATACCTGATAACGGAAAACTTATCGAAGCTCTTGAATGGTTTTGTATGTGGAAGTTACTAAGTAGAGGACTTAAACATCAAGTATATTCTCTACAAGGTGCCATGCCAGTTAATCCATATTTATTATGGAGAGATTCTCGTGACAGAGCAAGAGCTTCTGTTATTAATGAAAATCAAGATGCTAATTCTCATAAAGGTTGGGCATCATTCTTTTATAATGCAACATTTAGACCTAGAGACTAATGGAGATAGTTAAAGAGTTAAACAAAGACGGAGGTTACGAATCCATTAAGAATGGTTCAATGACCCATGCTGTTAATGCTATGGTTTCTCGTGACGGTAATTCTATTCAGAACGAACAGTCAATCGAGACAATTATAACATTAAGTGAAAATGAAGAGATAGTCGGTGTTATCTCTTGCTCTGATGAAATAGTCATCTTTACTAATAATAGTAAGATTAGAAGATATAAAGAATCTACTAAGGCTATTACGGAAGTTGCTACTAATTGGAATTATCAAGGCGGTAAAGTTATAGGTACATATACCTATAATGTGAATAATGAATTAATTGTTGCTATTACTGAACTTAATTCTGATGAAGAAGTTCCATTAAAGATAATTAATCTTAATAAACCTAATTACCTAGAAGGTGGAAGCGATATTAAATATACATTAGTTCCTAATATCCCTAAGACTAATCTTAATAACTCCAAGTTAGTATCAGGTAGCGCTATCTATAAAGGAATATATAATTTCTTTATTAGATATAAAGAAGGAAACGATTATACTGGTTGGTTTCCTATTGGAACTCCTGTATTAGTATGGGATAAAGGAAATCAAACTACTATCGAAGATAATAGTTTTGGTTATGACGACAGTAGCGGTAATCTCCCTGTTAACTATAAGATAGGAAACTTTACTTTTAAAGAAGATACTAATCTAAATACTGAAAAGGTAAACTTAAATATCGAACTAGGGTTACAAATAGATAATTCAGGTCTTAATTATATAGCTTATCAAATAGGTTATATAATTAATACTCAAAAGGGAGATACTAAAGTATATAATACTTCTGATATAGATATTAAAACTAGTAGAATCACGATAGACGATGTTTATAACGAAACATTTAGTCTAGATGATATTACTAGTTCTTTCTTTAATTTATATAATGTAAAAACCTTATGTAACTATAACAATAGATTGTATGTAGCTAACTATAAGGAAGAAAACATTAATAGTCTTGTAAGTTCTATTGATACTAGTAATATACAAGTTCGAGTTAAAGATTTTATCGGAAATAAATCTATAATGAGACGTAGTGTTACTAGAGCTGCAACTTCGTCAATAGTTAATAATCCTAGAACATTTGATATTAGCAAAGGATATGTAGTAACTATTAAAGGACGTGCTTATGGTGACGGTAGTGAATATAAAGAAGTTACTAGAAAGTTCTTCCTTACTCGTATTGGTAAGAATAGTTACGGTACTTATTGTTTAATGATTTCATCCCAAGACTTTATTAGAGCTTTCTATAAAGATAGTAATTATGATAGTCATACTACTCCGTTCTATGTTTCTTATCAAGATACAGATAATCTATATGAAGCTGCTACTGCCGTAGTTGTTAAACCTGATGATAAAGATTGGTATATACTAGAATTTAGTAGATACGGAAGTACTTACTATGATGAGATATATCCTGATAAATATTCTAGTATAGTAAGTTTAGGATTCGTAAGTCATCCTTACGTAAGATATGGACGTACTAATGATTTGTTTACTAGCACTCCTTATAGTGCTCCTAATATTCAAAGAGATTTTAGTAACGATTTTAAAGTAGTATCAATTGAAGAATTTGACTTAAATATAGATAGTAGAGAAATTATCGAGCCCATGTGGTTTTACTTAGGAGATGTTACTATTGGAGAAGAAACATATAAATTAAAATACGACCGTTATAATCCTATTGACTTTTATTATAAAATATATGATATGTCTACTGGAAATCCTGTTGATAAAGGAATGAAATTTAGACGTTCTTTTCAAACAGCTTATGTGGACTATGGAGGAGTATTAGATATTATTAAAGCTAAATTTCCTAATTCAACTATATATACTATTGATGAATATGAAACAATTAATCCTACGGGAGCAATAAATGATGTTAAGACACAAGCTGAAGGAGGATTAACCGAAGGAGATAAACTTAGAATTGCATATGATGTATCTAAGAATAAGTTTATGTTTGCTACTAAATATAGTAGATTAGACGATAGTTATTGGCATCGTAGAGAAGATGCTATTTTAATTATTAATAGTGAAGGCGAAACTAGTAGACATACAATAGATGAATTATTTCCTAATCTATCTGTTAATTTCAACAATGAAAATAAATCTACACAAGATTTAATTAACGAAATTGAAGGAATACATGAAACAATATATAAATGGAAAGTAGATAGAGAACCAACAGATGACGATTTCAATATTGATGAAAGTTATACTGTTGACTTTAATGTTATAAGTAGTCTTAGTGCAGATTTAAGTTCTACTAAAACATTTACTGACTTAAAGGCTTATCCTGTTGGTTATATTAAAGAAACAGTAGAAGAAGGGAATCAAACTATTATAACTGCCGAGAAAGAGTTCATGATAGTTATTCCATTTATAAATTATCTAAGGACTGTTTCTACTTATGATTACACAGGTAATGAAGATTATACTATTTATGATAGAGTAAGTGTTGAAAGTACTAAAGCCTATGAAGGAGTATTAGGTAACTTATATATTTGTTTCCAAAAGAATAAGAAGTTTAATCTTGACGGAATTAGTAATTATGACGGTTTACTTCTTGATATTCCTACTTTTGGTAAAGACGATGTATTAGCAATAAGCGAAGGTGGTATTCGTTCTAGTGGTAGTGAGTTCCTTGAACTGCATAATAATGATAAGTATAAAGAACTTCGTGTTAGTGGTCCTGACGGAGGTTATATTAGTTATGCTTTTGGATTTGCTTCTCCTAAGATATTAGATAGTGAAACTAAACCTGAAGATACAGAATTTTATTCAGATAGTGCTAAGTATGCAATTAATCAATGCGTATATAACTTCTTCGTACATTATGTATATCCTAATGGTAATATTACTGACGGTATTAATATTCCTAATACTATGAGTTATTCAGAGACTATTAGTTTAGGTACAGCTAATGAAGGTAATACTTCATTAACAATGGATATAAATGAAGACACTCTAATATCTGATATTAAGACTAAGTTTGATGCTTATAAAAGTCAATATGGTAATATTAATACTAATAATGCACACGATGTAGTTAATATATTTGATAGCATTAGTAATGTAAGATTCTGTAATATATTTCCTAAATATAATTCTAATGGTATTGCTCTTTATAAAAACAATAATGGCAATCGTATGTTTAGAGGAACTAGAAATCCTAGTCACAGAGGAATTCATCAGATAGAGTTCTTATTTGACAACATACCTATGAGAAAAGAGTTCGTAGGATATTTTATATCTTATGAAAAGACAGAACCTATATTAGTTAGTGAAGGTGTTCCTGTACGTAGAGATGATGATTTTAATACTGCATTTAATGAACAAGTTAATAATATTCGTTTCTATTATCCTGAATTTGATATTATAAAGAAGTCAGGTGCTGGTAATATCTTTATTACTGATAGTCGTTATACTATGGGTAATGCCTATAAAGGTCCTATGTTTACTGACTATTATAGTAGTGATGCTAATTTCAATCAATCTAGTCCTTCAGAAGAATTTGGAGATATTAGAGCTATTAAAAGTTCTACTATTATAATGGCTGATAGCAAAGATGATAATAATGCAGGTAGAGAAGCTGTTGTTAATCTTGTTTTGAATAAGTCATTAAAGTTAGGATTCTATACTGCAAATGGTAGAGGTTATGTAAATAGCTTATTACTTAATATAAGTGATAACTTATATATGTCGGAGAATAAAGACCTTATTCCACTTGGCTATATTAAGTATGTTGGTTCAACAGGAGATACTTATAATTATGGTTATGAAGATTATATCTATAATTATAATTATTACTTTATGACAGCATGTGTTTATGCATTTAATCGTAATGGTGTATACTATGATACTACTGACCCAATACCTAAAAAAGCTACGGATAATACTAATCTTTATCCTAATTTCCCTAGAGTACATTGGGATAGTGAAAGAGTAGGTAATACTCCTATAAGTAGAATAATTCTTAATTATTATTCGCTATATCCATTATTTGCTAAAACTATTAAAACAGCTCCTGATGAAAGATACTATACTATTCATACTGATAATAATTCTTTCGTTCAGAATGTTCGTATGATTCATCTATTACCTACTACTATCAATGATACATTTGAAATAAGTAGTATGTATCTTGATTATGCAGGTAAGAAATTCATTAATTATAATGAATTATTATATAGTAACTTTGTTACAGAATACTGTCAAACTATTCGTAGAAGCGATGTTATTAGTGATGAATCAGTAGAGAATAAATGGCGAATATTTAGACCTAATGCTTATAAGATAATTAGCGAAAATAAAGGTGATATCATTAACGTTATTGGTATTGGCACTTATCTTATAGCTCATTGCGAACATTCAATGTTTATCTTTAATAGAGATAATACGCTTTATACTAAAGATAAAGATGTTCAAATGTTAATGCCTGATGCTTTTGATATTGATTATCAAGAGGTGTTTACTAGTGAAAAAGGATATGGTGGTCTACAAGATTTTGAAGCATACGTATGTAATGAAGCTGGCTATATATTCTTAGACAGAAGTAAGAAGAGGTTATATAGATTTGATGAGAAGAATCTAAATGACTTAGGTGACGGAGTACAGTCTATATTAGATGAGTATTTAACTAGTAATACTCAAATACTAATGGGAATGGATAAGGAGAATAATCGGTTGATTTGCTCCTTTATGGGGGATGTTTCAGACTTTACCCTTAGTTACAATTTCGTCACTAATACTTGGATAAGTGTACATACTTATTTATGTAGAGGATTTTATAATACAAAAACTAATTTGTATATTAGTTCCTTCAACAAGAAGAATATTATAGGTCAATTAGGATTCGTAAAGCCTTTGAGTTATCTTAAATATACAGACTTTGAGATAGCCGCTAATAAGAATCCTTTCTATGTAGGAGACAACAATAATACTATGGTAGTCGATGTATTATTCAATCTTGAATACGATACTATTAAAGTACTTAACTACATAAGTTATGACTTATATAAAGCTAACGACATTAACTTTGCAGGTAATAAGATACTATTGTTTAGTAATACTTCGATAAGTAGACTTGAAGATATTACTGTTAATGAACGTAATACTTTCGATACAGCTAAACCTTATTATGAACATGGTAAATGGAATTATAATTATTTCCGTAGTGTTCTAAACGAAGTAGTTACTAATTATCCAATAGATAGACTTACTGGTAAATTGACTGTTGATGTTGATAAGAATTACGAACCATTTAAATCCAATCTTATTAATGGTAAATATCTAGGTGTGCGTTTTGTAATTAATGACGGAACAGCTAAGATAGAGATTAAGAAGATTGAATGTTATGTTAATAAATATAGAGAATAATGAAACGTATTAATGAACAAAGACCTAAAGCATTTATAGGTACTGCGATTTCTGTTGGTACTAGTATTGTTAGTGGTATCATAGGCAATCGTAAGAAGAAGAAAGCTGAACAAGCCGAAAGGTTAAGACAAGAGCGTCTTCAAAACCTACAAGACAATCAGGCTTTAGCCAGTGCTCAAAATGAGAACATGATGTCCGAAGAAGAGAGGTCACAGTTCTTAAGCCAATACTTATCTAAGGGCGGGAAAGTACGAACCTTCCCCCATAAAGGAGCTGAATTACGTATTGTCGAGGGTGGTACTGCTATTCCTATTAAGAAAGATTCGTTTCTTCTTAAAGGACGTAAACACAATACTGGAGGTATTGTTATTGATGCAGGTAAGACAGGTGTTGAAGCAGAAGGCGGAGAAGTAGTACAAGTTACTCCTAAACAACTTAAAGTATTTAGTGCTCAACCTATACTTAACGGTAATAGTCCTGCCGAATTAGTTCAGAAAGGTGCTGAACCTTCTAAAGTATTTAATGCACAAGAATCATTTAAAGATAGAAATGGTCTTAATGATGACGGTACTAAAAAGAAAAGAAATATGAGAACAATAACTGGTAAAAAGAAACTAGGCGGTTTGTCTCGTAAGAGAGATTACGGTTCAGATAAGAAACCTTATCCTAGTGTTAAATCAAATGATTTTGCAGGTGGTGGACGTAGTTATCCTATCCCTACTAAAGCTGATGCTCGTGATGCTCTTAGATTAGCAGGTTTACATGGTCGTTCTGATGTAAGAGCTAAGGTATATAAGAAATATCCTGAATTAAAGAAATCTGCATTAGGTTCTAAGACTAAACTTCTTAAGAATACTTATAATGATTTTGGTTTAGAGAAAGATTATAGTTTTAGTTTTGCTCCTAATGCTTTAACTAAAGCTAATATGAACTCTGTTAAAACTAATAGTGTAGTTTCAGGAAAACCGGTTGGTGTTTCTATTAATCCTTCTAGTTCTCTGTTATCTAAAATAGGAAGTGGATTTAAAAACTTCATTGGAGGTGTTGGAGGAGAAGCAATAAGTGCAGGAATTGGAGCTTTAGGAAATATTATTAGTGGAGTTACTAATAAGAACAGTATTAATAATATTCAAGCTCCTACTAGACCTAGAACTATTGTTCCTGCTAGAATGAGAACTACTTATAATATAAATCCTCAATTAGCAGAGAGTAGAGATTCTGAAAGAAATATGGCTAGAATTATTGATTCTAATACTTCTAGTTCGTCAGGAAAAATAGCACGTATTCAATCTTTAGCTAATCGAGGGGTTCTTGAACGTAATAAATTAAGAGGGATAAAAGAAAACGTTGAAACAGGCCTTCTTAATCGTTCCGCTCTTAATCGTCAAGGAGTAGAAGCTGCTAATAATCAAGTATTAAATACTCACGATAATTTAGTAACTCAAATAGAAAATGAGAAAGTTCAGGCTAGAGCTAATAATCGTACTAATGTAATTGAAGGACTTACTAGTGCAATTAGGGATTATCAGTTGGGTGTAGATAAAAGACGTTCAGAAGAAAATGCTGTTGCTGCTATGATGTCTGCTAATCCTGAACAAATGGAGCTATTCTTAAAACTAATGAATAAGAATAAAGGTAGACTAGGTAATGTACGAAGTACTTTATTTAGATGTGGTGGTAAGAAAAAGATTGCTTAATTATAAATATTATAACTATGCCGATAGATATTAAAACAGCAGGTTATCAAAAGAGGGAGCGGGTTGCCGCTCCTTTAGATGTTTACAATAGTACGTTAAATACTCTTCAACAGAAACATGATACTGCTATTGAAACTAGTAATCAGATTAAAACATTTCTTGCTAATAAGCAATTAAATGAGGCTGAAAATGAATGGCTCGATAACTATTCGAAAAACATTAATGCTCAAATAGAAGCTAGTGCACAAGACGGAAGTTATGCTACTGCTTTAACTACTGCTAGAAGGTTAGCAGGAGAAGTAGCTAGTAATCCAGGTCTTATTGGTCGCGAACGTTATCAACAAGAGTTTAAAAAGTTCCAAGATGAAGTTACTAATAGTAATGCTTATGACGGTGATGTTAAAGCATACACATTAGAACAGAATAAATATAATTACCAAGACCAAGTAGATGAGACAGGTAAAGTAATAGGTGGTAATCAATTCCAACCTAATTATCGTCCTGTTGAACAAATAGATTATAATACTTTATATCAGAAAGTATTGTCTACTGTTGGTGTTGATTCTAGTTCAGGTGAACAGTTAGTATGGGGCGATGCAGAAGGTAATCTTAAAGAAGGTCAAGGAAATATTGTTGCTGGTGATGTTCCTTATCTTAAAACTTCCGGTGGTATTCAACAGTTATCTAAGGAGAAGATACGTGCTGCATTTGAAGCTGCATTAAATGAAACTCCTGGTGCTCGTGCTTCTCTTGAACAAGACTATAAAGTAAATGTTTGGAAAGCTAATAAAGGTAATAAGAACAATCTTGTTACTAAGCCTGACGGAACTATTATGTCGCAGAAAGAATTTGAAGAGAATCTATTTGCTCCTAGATATGCTGCTTCTGCTTATCGTAGAACTGAAAGTAGAATTAGTCCTGAATTAGGATTTAATCTATTAGCTGCCGCACGTAAAGCTGCTGCTAAACCTAAGACTGGTAAAGAACCTAAATTATTACCTTCTATGCAAACAGTTGGTGGTAAAGAGAAAGTAGAACCTGATACTCCTGCTAAGGTTGCGTCACAATTGAATACACTTAATAGTCAATTAGCCAATATGTTTGCTACTTATGGAATATCTAAATCTGTTCCATTAGATAAAGCGTATGCTCAATTAAGGTCAAGTATTGCTAATAATAGCAATCTGTCTGATACAGCTAAGAAGCAAGCATTGGATGAAGCATATAATTATTATAGTGGTATTAATAACGCTAATAATAGATTAGATGCTATGAAAGGACATCTTACACAAGATGAACAGTTTGCATCTGATTTCTTAGGTAAGAGACTTAGTAATGGAAATATGGCAGATACTAATAATCCTATGCAACGTGAATATGCTAATAGAATGAACAAGTTATTCACAGATTCGCAAGGTAATAGTTTCGATACAGTTCTTGTTAATCCTATTAACGAAGCTAGTAAAGCTGCTATTATATCTAAACTAAGAGTTGATATGGGTCTTACTAGACAAGATGTATCATTCTCTAAAATAGGGGATAAAGAATATATTCGTATTAGTAAAGATGCTTATAGTCGTTTAGCTCCTGAAATAAGTGAAGTATTAAAAGTTAATCCTATTGGATTTACTAATGAAGGTGTAGAACCTAAATCATTTACTAGGGCTGATGAAGTCTATCATGGTAATAAATATTATGGTAGTAAAGTCACTGCATTTATAGCTGGCTTTAGAGCACTTGGTCGTGGAGAGATAACAACTGCCGGAAGTGATAAAAACTCAATAGCCTATGTATATGAGAAAGCTGCACAAATATCTAATGCTGCGACTGAAAGAGTATCTAAAACTCTTCCTCCTACTTATGTAGATTTAGCGGTATTTGACTTACCGCCTCATGTTGTTGCTTTAGGCCAAGGCTTTGAATCCGAACAACTCAAAGACTATAATGAACGGGTTATGAATATGGTCAGTATTGCTAATCCAGGAAGTATAGTTATTAAGAAACGTAATGAAGAAGGAGTTCTTGAAGTTGTTGAAGATAGTAGAGATAGAGATGCTATCATGCAGACTATTCAAGCTCAAATTAAGAAGAAGAATATTAATAATGGTTGGTGTAGTTCTGCTTCTACTGGTGAATACGGTATATTCTTAAATATTCCTTATACTGTAAAGACAGGTAAGAATGTTGGTAAGAATCCTGATTCTGATATGGAAGATAGAATACAGAACGCAGTAGCCGGAGACTATATGATTACGGGTGCTGTACTTAATGATGAGATAGAGAGATTTAAATCTTTGCCTGCTGTTAAAGCATGGGACACTCTCAATTCTATTAAGTATAATAACGCTCTTAAAAGAGGCTATCGTTTATCAGATAGTGAATTTGGAGACGGTAGTTATTCAGCCGTTACTGACGGTAACCTGTATCAAATACTCGATGCTAGTGATTCTCCTGTAATTAAGATTACTGAAAGTGAATTATTTGAACGTATGCTTCAAAACAATCAAGCTAATGCTGTTCTTGCTCCTGTTAAAGAAGATATAGATTTGATTAGTGCTAGAAATGGTTCTATTGCAAATTCCCCCATAGAAGAGCAACAAGTGATTGCTCGTCCGCTTATGCAGAAGGCTATGATAATGGCAGGTGCTACTGGTAATCTAAATGAATTAGATATAGATACTAAGAGACAAGTGTTTCAATTCTTTAATCGAATGTATTCTAGTCTTACAGGTGAAACTCCTAGTCAAGTTATACTTAATCAAATGAACGACTTAATGAAGTAAGCGTATGCCAAACATGTTTGATAATATATCAGTAGAAAAAGCTCCACTAACTAGTGGGGCTAATTCTGTTAATATGGCTAATGATGTTCCTACTGTTACTAAATATAAACCTGATGTTGCTGCACAAGGCAACTTTATGTTTCGTAATCTTAATGGTAAAGAAGTATTTACTGGTACAGAGGAAGATTATCATTCATTAGCTAAGTATGGTGCTGAACCTAATAGGTATCAAAGTAGAGAAGAATTAGAAACTCTACGTGCTAAGAATCAATCAGCTTGGAAACAGGCAGGTAATGCTTTAGGACAAACTATTGGTACTGTTATTGGTGATACTGTTGGAGGTATGGGTATGCTAATAGATTTAGCTACTGCCGGATTATGGGATGATAAACCTTTTAGTAATCCTATTACAAGAGCTGGTGATACTATATCTGATTATGTTCGTGACGATTTATTTCCTATATATCGTGAGAATTCTGATAAAGCATTTGATATGAATGACTTTTCAGGTTGGTTCTTTAGTCAGGTTCCTAGTATTGCTAGTTCTCTATCTTTAATGATTCCTGGCACTCTTTTAACTAAAGGAGTTGGAGCTGTTGGTAAAGGAGTTGCAGCATTAGGACGTAGTAGTTCTAAAGTAAGTCGTGCAATGAATTGGGCAAAGAAGGCTGCTAAATTAGATAATGTATATCGTGCTAATAGATTAAAGATATTAGCTAATGACGGTATTACAGCTATTGGTATGCGTTTAGGTGAGAATTATCAAGAAGCTCGTGGTGTTGCAGAACAAATAGAAGGTGAAGCATTGTCTCTATTTACTGGAATGTCCGATGAGGAATTTCAAACTTGGTTAGATAATAATCCTGATATTGCAAATGAGACTAAAGGTAAAACTAAAGAAGAAGTCGCTCTTATAGTTGCAGATAAGGCAGCTATGCGTAACTTTGGTTATAACGCAGGTAACGTATTCTTTGATTTCATGCAGTTACGTGCTGTTAATAAAGCAATAGGACAAGTCAATCGTGCTATTACTCCACGTATTCGTTATTCACAGAATCAGGCTCTTGATAGAATAGCTTCTACTGGAATCGAATCTACTAGTCAAACACTTGGACAGGCAGCTAAAGGAACTATTAAAGATTTCGTAGGAAAGATAAATAGAGTTATTAATTCTAGTGAGAATCTTTTGTTATCTGAATTATCAGAAGGTATTGAAGAAGCAATAAACTACGTAGGTCAAGAAGAAGGTACTTTATACGGTCGTTATTTATTAGGTCAAGCTGGACAATATAATGGTGCTGTTTCTATGGATAGAATAGAGAAGTACTTGCAGAATCCTCAATTATACAATGCTGCACTTTGGGGAGTTATTGGTGGTATTACTTTTGGTGGTACTATGTCAGCCATTAATAATCGTAAAGGCGGTAATGTAGAAGAGAAACAACGTATTGCTGAAATAAATGGTCGTGAACAGGTATTCAATGAGTATGCTCGTCAGATGCAGATTATTGATAATGGTGAAAATCCATATCAAATAGAACGTGATGCTAATGGTAATCCTATTACTTATTTAGATGACGGTACTGTTAGTCAAGACCCAACAGTTGGTACTACTCGTTATACTAAGGTTAGCCCTGAAGAACAAGAAGATTTGCGGGCAGCGGCTAAAGAGAAGTTTACTACTACTCTTACTTTAAATGCTATTCGTTCAGGTAATTATGAACTACTTGAAGATTATATTGAAGACCCTAGACTAAAAAAGAAACTAGTTGATTCAGGTCTTGTAGATGATGTTGAATACGATAGAGATACGCAAGAATTAAAGAAAACTATGCGTACTGTTCTCGATAGATATGTCAATTATTCTACTGCGTTACGTAGTGCTAATATTGATGATGCTTTACTAGATGTTGCTATATCAGAGAATATAGTTAATGCACAAGAAGCGGACTTATTAAATAAACGAGTAGAAAGACTTAATACTATTCAATCTCAATTAGAGAATAGCATACCGGCTATTAATGAAGTTCTTAATCCAATGGCTAAGAATCGTATGCAATTAGGTATATTAGAACAGTATCGTAGAGAAGTAATGTCTACTTATAATAGTCTAAAGAATAGTAACAATCCTTTAGATAGAGCGCAAGCTAGTCAGTATCTTGATTTATCGCGAATAATTGAATCTAAGGTTACAGATTTACGAAGAGGTTTAAGTCCTATGGAAAGTCTGTTTCTAGATAATGTTCGTAGTGTAGAGAATATTGCATTAGGAATAGAAGGTAGCGAAGAACAGAACAACTTAATCAAGAAACAAATAGAAGAACTTGATGAAAATGATGTAGCTCTGTTTAAACAGGCAGGTAAAGACTTTAGTCTTGGTACTCTTGCTAAACAAGTTCGTAATATTAATTCAGAGTATATGGATAATATGGGACAGATACTTCTTGATGAAATTCGTAGAGATAATTATCGTTCTCGTATTATTACTACTAATGAACAAGCTAAGGAATTTGAAGATACTCGTAAGAAAGAATTAGAAGATGCAGCTAAGAATCTAGTTAAATCAGCAAAGAAGAATCTTAATGACTTTGTTAATATGGCTAATGAAGAAGAGCTTGGTAATCTTGAGAAAGCACTAGATAATGCGTTTACTGATGAAGAAAGTCAGAATACTAGCAATAAGAGTTTATCTAATGCTGTTAGTATTTTAACTAATTCAGAGAATGGTAAGAATGAAATAAGTAATCTAAGAGAAGCTATTACTAAGAGAAGAAATAAGTTAGCTATACAGAATGAAGTACAGCAAAGACAGCCGGAGAATCAGCAAGAAACCTCCTCTATGGGGGAAGGGAGGAACGAAGCGACGACTCAAGAAGAACTAGAAGTTAAGCCTAAGCCTAGACCTAAACCAAAGACTGCAAAAGAGAAGAAATTAAAGGAAACGTTAGACAAAGTAGTATCTCAATCTAATTCAGGTATTGTAAATAAGTCTAATATAGGTAATCTTGAATTTACGATAGTAAATCCTTTTGCAAGTCTTAGTGACGTATCTCGTAAACCAGTTAAAGTTAACGATATTGATATTCGTATTAGTAGATTCGGAAATGTAAGTATTGACGGATTAGATGCTAAAGGCAATATAATTGCTGATGTCACTATTGAAGAACTTAATGCAGCTATTGCTATTGGAGATATTACTGTTGTAGATACTTCCAAGAAAGAAGATACTGGAACTGATAATACAGTTCTTGAATCATCCATATCTGATAATGATTTGGAAGGTCAGCGTCAACGTATAGAAGAAATCAATCTTATCATAGACTTGTATAATCAGATACAAGGTAATGAAGTAGAAGGTAAGACTTTTACTAGTCTTAATGATATGATGATATATCTACAACAACTTAATCCTAGAGCTATTAATCTATATAACGATATTAAAGTTCTAGCTAATCGTCAAATAGTAAACGGTAAGATAGTTAATGTTGATACAGAAGTTAAGACGCCTTCTGATATTATACAGTCTGCAAGTAAGACATTAGAAAATGCTATTGCAGAAGATAAACAACGAGCTAAAGATAATGGTTATTTCTTTAATTTAGTTAATCTAAGCGATAGTAAAGTTTATTCTCGTATTGGACAACTTAAATCTAATGATACAGTTAGTGTAGAATTAGATGAGAATAATAATCTTATAGTTAAGTCTCGCGGAATTAAAATAGGAGAGTTTCCTAAGATTGGTTATAATAACGGTAATGTTGAAGTTATGAATCAAGGTTGGAGATATACTGTTAAAGATGGCAGTATAGATTTCATAACTCAACTTCAATCTATTATTAGTAATGAAGATGAAAGTGCTAAAGAATTTGTACAACTGCTTAATAATATACGTCGTTTGTATCGTGTTCGTAATAACCCTGAAGTTGAAGGAACATTCGGACATCAGCTTAATGCTTTACAAGAGAATGAGAACTGGAAGAATCTAACTAGTTTATTCGGTGATACTCAAACTAATCTATTAGATAGGATTAGACATCTTAATAGTATTATATTCTTTAATAATGCTCTTAATGTTAATCAGTCTGATTTTAGTACCATTGTTAACGATTCGTTAACTAATTGGATGAATAAACTTAAGAAGTCTTATACGGACATTAATAATTTAAAGTCCTCTATTAGTAAAACTAAGTCTAAAAAGAAACGTTTAGTTGTTGGACGTACAAGTTCAGGTAGTGTTATTTATGCTAAAGATAAACAAGGTAATCCTATATATCGTAAGTTTGGAGATGTTACTACTAGTGAAGCAACTGACGGTTATCGTTTAGTAGTAGGAGTTGACGGCGGAGTAGCTGATATTAAAACCAATACTATTATTGCGGCTAGTCGTATTCCTAGAAATGTAGTAGGTATGACTATTAAAGATTCAGAAGGAAGACTTATTGCAGTTCCTAGTCGTGAGAATACTATGAGTAATAGTGAAACTGGTGCTACTGAATATACTAAGAGGTTTAACGAAGGATTAGATAAACTACTTCATTCTTTATTAGATGCTACTCTGCAAGGCAATGAAAATCTTCATACTCAACTATTAGAAGAAGTATCTAAATATATAGGTAAACAGAAAGTACTGTACGGTTATGAAGTAAGAGGTCATGCTTTAATACCTATTAATAGAGTTGCGCCAACTATTTATTTTAATCTTAAAGATAGAAATGTAGCTTTCTCTATTCCTGGTGAACTTAAACCTAGAAGACTTATGGCTCGTATGCCTAATGGTTTTGTTCCTACTAATAATCATGGTAATTTTAGTAAAATGTTGCAAGAAGTATATGCTTTACTTACTCGTAATGTTGTTAATTCAGCTATTCGTGGTGAATCTAATCTATTTAGAGTTGTAGACGGCAAGTTACAAGCTAAGATACCTAATATACTTCAAGACGAATGGTTTGATACTGGTTATAGTAGTTATGAAGAATTTGTAGCTAAGGACGGAGTATTGGTTACTGATTTAGGAAATGTTACTGATAGTAAAGGTAATATCATTAGTAACTTTAATTATACTGGCGATGTTTATAATAGGACTATTACTCTTATGAATCCTAGTCGTAGTACTGGTCGTACTAACGCGGCTGACGCCGCTGTTTCCCCCATAAAGGAGCAACAAACTGTGTCTCCCGTAGTTGTACCTGACCCACTTGCTAGTAAAGACAGTACTCCTAAAATAGGTACTCTTATGGAAGTTGCACAAGCTAATACTGATAATCCTAATCTACTATCTATTATATCTGCATTAGAAAGTGCTGGTATTAAACTTAGTCCTGATATTGAAACAGTAGGTGAAAAAGGTAGATTTGCAGGAATAGTTGCCGGTGGTAATACTATTACTCTTAGTAATCGTTTCGATAGTCTTGCTCCTGAACGTAGAGTACTTACTCTTATACACGAAGGTGTACATTATCTACTTAATGATGAACGTGCTAATATAGAACAATCATTCGGAGACTTATATGATAAGTTTGCTAACTTTATTAATCAAGATTCTCGTTTGATAGATGAGTATGGAGAGTTCTTGAATAGTGGTAAACCTAGAGCTGTTGCTATTGAAGAGTTTGTAGTTGAAGCTATTACTAATCGTACATTCGCTAGATTACTTGCTAGAATTAAGTATGATTCTAATCCTACTACTGAATCAAATAACCTATTTACTAAAATAATAGATGCTTTAGTAGAATTAATAGGTAAAATAGGACAAATAGATAATACATTACTTGGAGAAGTTCGTAATCGTTTATCTACTATTGGATTAGAAACTAGTGATACAGCTAGTACTTCTACTGTTACTCATGACGATACTTTTGATAGAGCAGAGGAAGATGTTAGCGTTCCTACTGATGATGTATTTGATATTCCTGATATAGACTTAGATTTAGATAGTAGTATAAGTGATAACTACCGTCAAGTCGATAATTTCGATAGTCTGATTGAGGGATTGAATAATCGACAAAAGGCTATTGTGACGCATTTGTTTGACACTGGTGAGCTTAGTTTCGTATGTAGTTAAGTAAGATAAGCCTAGAGATGAAAGTCCGGCAGAAAGCCTTAGAATGAGCCATTTTAAGCGCATCTGTCGGACTTTTATATTTTCCTTATCTTACTATCACGACAGTATATAAAATGCGAAATTCGGCAGGAATTTGCGGTCTACGGGCATCTGTCCGCCTTCGTAACGTGCGGTTTTCGTCCGTCTAATGAATCTATTTGATAGTATTGATAATAATGCTATCTTTGGTAATGTTAGTAATAACTTAATTAATAATATAAAGCATATGAGTTGTATTCCTAGTAACCCTAAATTAGATAAGCTATTACCGCTTACTAATAATGATGTTAGAAAGTCTACTGAATACCTTGCTACTATCGAAGACAATAGTTTTCGTGATTGGTATAAAGAAAAGACTGGTAGAGATTTCAATGATGAGAATATTGATACTAATACTGTTAATGCTATAATAGCATATAATAACAGAGAGACTATCAATACTAAAGATTATGTTCAGAACGTTCGTACTTCACGGACTGGTGTATTTGGTAATGACATAGCGAAAGAAGACCACGCTATTAATATTCTTGCTACTATTTATTTAAAGAGTCAAGGAAGTATTCGTAAAGCTCTTGCTAATAAAAAACGTAAGGGTGAAAACGAAGTAATAAAGGATAAGGCTGGTAATGAGTTAAGTCCTCAAGCCGCTATAAAGCTGACTATGATTACTTATCTTAATAGACATCTAAAAGAGAATGATAAGAAACTTACTCAAGAACAAAAGGCTTATGTAGGTACTATTATTCGTAATCTTTACGATGGCGGTAATTATAATCGTAATGAGTTATTTGATATAGTAATTAACTCACCGGAAGTAGTTAGTCTTAGCAAAGAGTTTGGTATAGATACTAATGAAGATTTTGAATCTAATGATGATGTTAAAGAAGATAGTGAACAAAACTCTCGTCAAGATGACCAAGAAACTATTGCTGCTCTTCGTGCTGATTGGTCTGAAATATCTGACCAACGAAAAGATATAGATAAAAATGTTAGCAAAGAAGTAAAAGAATGGTTTGCTCGTTTACCTAAAACAAATAGTAATAGTTTTATAAATGAACAGCCTGATACTTCTAATAATACTTATTCAGGCATGGCTGAAAGTACTACTTTTTCTAGTTCTTTTAAAGCTATTAATAACTATGGTAATTTCTCTAGTGTTGAAGCTATGATAGAGAGTTTCCATACTATTGCTGCAAGATTTAAAGAAGTATCTCATTTAGAATATGCTGCACGTTTACTAGAAGACGAAGCCAATGTTCAGATGAGAAATAAGATATTTACTCAACTAAAACAATCTATTTGGGAACGTAATGAAGTAGTTTATAGTCAAGACGGTTCTAATGTGGTTACTAAGAATCGTAATACTTTTCCTAAACTTAATCTACAAAACAAAATACTTAATAGTTTCGATTCACTTATTCACAATCCTTCTATTATGGCTAATGATATTGCCGTATTAGACGAACTTAAAAACAGATTATCTACACTAAAAAATTCTAACACAAATGAAATCCAAGAAATTACAGAACAAGTTTCTGCAATCTTTAATAAATATAACTTCGGCGTCGATAGGCAGGGTGTTGTTAACTACGTTCGTAACTTCGGTGATAACCAACTTTCTAATATCTCTTCTATTGTCGATGATTTGTTAGAGTTTAATAAAGTAGTAGGTAAGGCGACTAATCTATTAAAGATAGATAATGAAGCACAACGTATCTATTATGCAGGTGAATATGCTAAAACTAAAGAGAATGAAGAATATGTGGTAGTTCCTTTTGATAAATCTCAACTACAATACAAAGGCGGTTATGCTAATAATATAGCCAATCGTATATCTAATAGATTTAAAGATTATCAGATAGTAGATTCTGAATTTAATAGTATTAATGCAGAGAACAATCTAGTTAGTGATATTTTAAAGAACAACTATATAAGTAAGTTCTTTGAAAGAATTAACGATAATCGTTATAATGATAATCCTGTTAATAATACCGAACTACGTGATTACTTAGTTAAATTTACTAATATTCCTCAATACAAATATAGTAATATTCTTATTGAGAAAACTTTGTCTAATGGAAAGATAATCCCAGGTTTACTTCGTCTTACAGATACTGGTTATGAACTAACTGAATATTATCGTGAATTTGGTGCACAATTATACAACGGAGTTAGTAACGAAGTAACGGGTAAAGCTAAGTCTTATAAAGACATCAATGCTCTTGAATGGGATATTATAACTCTGAATGAATACGCCAACAATGGTGATAATTATGAGATGACTAAAGGAGTTAAGAAATCTAAGTTCTTTACTCAAACACCTTCTGATGCACCTAAGACTTTCGTATTTAATAGTTATAAGTTAGATTATACTGGACTATTTAATGCTAATGGTTCTATTTATCGTGGACATCCAATATATGTAGCTTATGCTAACATTTATGCTAAAGAATTAGCAGAAATGGCACAAGCAATTAACTTCTTATTCGAGACAACTGTTGAAAATGGAGTAGTAACTATTGTGTCAGATGAAAACGGTAAGCCTAAGATAAAAGACGAGTTTAAAGATTTACGTAAATCTGAAGCTAGACTTAATTATCATTATCGTAAAAGTATTCTTGATAGCAATGGCAAACCAACTGGTAATGTATTTAAATTTAGAAGTCTACTTATTGATAAAGTTAAAAACCTTAATAAGTATAATAGTGAGACAGCTAAAACGGTAGATATGAATTGGCTATTTGAAGGAGGTGATGTATTCTCACTCCTTTATGGGGGAAAGAATAGTGAAATATCATTGATACAAGACGAGAACGGAGAATATAATATTAGACTTACTGGTGAACTTCGTAATTCAGTTTATAATTATATAGATAATTATATTAATTATAGAATACAAGAAGCTGTTGCTAAATATAGTTCTAATAAAGAATTTGTAGATAGATATAAGAACGCTAGTCAAGAATCATTTAATGCTTTCATTGCAGAAATGGTACTTAACTATGAGATTCAATATAACAATCTTAATGATATGTTCTTTGGAGATGAAGCATATTATAAAGATTCTCGTGATACAATTAAACGTAATAAAGAATATCAAGCAGGAGGATTAGCTTATGCAGGTTATGATTTGTACAATGTACAGAAGCATTTGGGAGATATAACAGTTGCTCCTAATAAGACAATTAGTGTAGATAGTAGTTTTAAATATATTACTCTTGAAGATGTTCAGAGTAGTGGTGGAGTTATTGCAGATTTAAAAAAGCAATTAAAGATAGCCAATGTATCTAAAGAGACAGAAGCATTTATACTTAAGCAATTTGCTAAAGATAAGTCAGAAGTAACCGACGCTCAATCGTTTATAACATTAGATGAATTTGTTCGTAGAATGTATCTACGTGGCGAGTATGATAATTATAAAGACTTAATTGAAGCTCTTTATGACGAAAGCAAACCTATTGATAATGTTAAGTTAGGAGAATTATCTAAGAAAATACAAGTTCAAAAGAACTTCTATTATGACTTAGAAATAGATAATGATGCTAAATTAGCTAATCCTATTCAGATTAAAAATGCTGAATTTGTACTCATACCTAGATTTTTAGGTAATAGTGAACTTGGTTTACTTGCTAAATATATGACTGATAATAATATTGGTCAGGTAAACTTTACTACTACCGAAAAGGCTACAACTAATAGAGTATTAGAGTTTTGGGATGCTCATGGAAAATTCCCCTCTAAAGAAAGGTTGAAACGGTTTAACGAGGACATCCAAACTAAGTATAAAACTGGTTGGTATTCTAATCTATATACGCAGCAAGATATTCCACAACACATGGACGGTGAGAATAAAGCTGGATTGCAAATAGTTAAGAAACTAATTGATAATATAGGTAATACTCCTGAAGGACAATCTCTTATTAAAGATTTCTTTGATAACTTTACTGCTAATATCCAAGATAGTTTCAAAGATGCTGCTTCTCGTATTGGTGTAGAGATTGATGCTAAAGGTAATGTAGTATACGAAGGTAATCAAGCTAAGATTGATAATAATCAGTTTATAGCACTTATTAAAGACGAATTAACTCGTAGAGGATTAGATAGTAATTATCGTAAATATGCTGAAATTAATCCTGAAACTGGTATGCCTTATATGCCAGCATGGACTAATCTAGTTCGTAGTAAGATAGAGAATATTGTAAATAGTATATTTACTAATCGTATTACTCGACAAGTACTTCCGGGATTTCATGCTAGTCAAGTATCAGATATTGGTATGACTTCATTATCTGGACGTACTGATTTGCGAGACTTAATGCAATCAAAAGTAGAAGAAAAACATGGATATAATCTAGGTCGTAAACTTACTTATCATAAAGATGGAAACCAAGAAGTAGAAATACTGTTACCTAAATGGATGGTTAAAGGTTACAATACTTATGATAATGAAGGTAACTTAGTACATGAAGTAACTATTGAAGATTTACAAGCTGCTGGATTAGATACTATGATTGGTTATCGTATTCCAACAGAAGGTAAACAATCAGTTGCAGTTATGAAAGTAGTAGGTTTATTAGATGAATCTCAAGGTTCTACTATTGTTGTTCCTGATGAATGGGTATTACAAACTGGTGCTGACTTCGATATTGATAGTATCTACGGTATTTATCATACTGCTTATTTTGATGAAAATGGTAAACCTCATAAAGTAGAATATATCGAAGGAAAAGATGATGCTGCTGTTGAAAGAAGATATAACAATTATCTATTTAGTAATCTAACTAAAGAAAATATTCAAGATGCTAGAGATATTGCAATAGATTTAAGTCAAGAAGGACTTAGTTATGCAGATGCTTATAAATCAGCTATTACTAAATATGCTAAACAATCAGGACTTTATTCTAAAGAAGAATTTAGTCAACTAACAGTAGCTCAACAAAATACTCGTGATGCTCGTAACAATAAGATAGTAGATACATTTATTAATATAATGAATCTACCAGTATCTATTGGTGAGAACTTATCATCTAGTAACTTTGAAGATATTAAAACTGCAAAGAGTAATATCTTTGAAGGTTTATCAGAAACTTATCGTAATATTAATTCAGTAATTGCTCAAAATTGGTATCGTGATGCTAATATGTCCGGTGCGCGTCTTAAAGCTATTTCTGTTAATCGTGACAACTTCGCCTCTATTAGTAATAAAGCTAAGACTATTATTGATGGTGCTCACGGTGGTTTTAGGTTTGTATATACATATAATACAGAGAAAGAAGCCAAAGACGCTCAATCAAAATTAAGAAAACGTTTTAGAGACGTAACTAGAAAAGGTAAAGAAGTAATGGTAGACCATAATCAGTTAGGTTGGAGTTATGATAATCTTAATATAGATAATCGTTTAATTACTCCTTACTCTTCTGAAACTACTGCACTTATTCTCGATGGTGTAAAAGAAGGTGGTGTACCTAATGTTGATTTATATACTTTCGATGTATATAAGTCTATTGTTGATTGTGGTGCAAACTATGAAACTTCTATCTTATTCGTTAATCAACCTGTAATAACCGAACTTATTGCTAGACAAAATGCTAATGATAATGTATTCGGTGAAACTGGATTTAATCCTCTTATAGGATTGAGACGAGATATGTATATAAGATTAGCTAAAGCTGTTGGTATTCCAGCTAATAGTATTACTAAGAAAACTCGTCTTAAAGATGTTAAAGCGATGCTTGAAGCTAGAGGAGTAACTATTAATGAAGACGAATTGCTCGAAGAAGGGATACGAGTAACTGAATTAAGAAAACATCTTAAAGATGATGTTGAAAGCACTAATAATACTAATGCAGATAATCTTATATATCAGATTAAAGCATTAAGAGCATTTGAATATTTCAAAGAGATAGGTGACCAAATCAATGCTAATATGATGGTTATTACTAGTGATAAGTTTGGTGCTGGTAAATCTGCTAATGAAATTGATAATGTAATTAATCGTATTACAGATATTAAGAACGGTAATATTACTCGTGGTAAAAGAGGAGAACCTATCCTTAAAGCAGTTACAGAAGAAGGTAATAAATATCTTATAGATGCTATTTATCCTAAGATTAGTTTCAATACTATTAACGATATTAATCAAGATGATTCAGAATCAGTATATCCTTCTTTATATTATCAATTGAAATATAGTTGTATAGCTACTGAAAAGATTATTCGTGATAGCGAAATATTTAAAACTCAAACTCCACAATTCCGTGAGTTAGTTAATAAGTTCGATATTCGTAATCTACAAACTATTCAACAGTTAGAGAGTTTCATAATTAATATGAGTCAAGCACAATCTAATTTTGTTAATACTAATAGATTTATAACTAGAAGCGATAATGAGTTTATTCCTAGTTATAATTTGAATCTTATTAGTAGTCAACAGAATGCTCGTGCTAGATTATATGGTTATACTGATATAGTAGGTAGCTTCAATATGTCTGATATGTCTGAAAAGAATATAGAAGCGTTTATGAAGTTGTCTCCTGCAAATAAAGTAGTATTGATTCAAAGATATACTTCTGATGATAATCTATTTAAAAATCTAAATGTGGAGTATAAAGGTCGTCGTAATAGTTATGATAGAATATCTATTATAGATAGTACTATATCTACTGAATCTCAATATCAGATGTTTCGTAATGCTTGGCATAGTAATAATCCTTTCGTTAAACTTACAGCTATGGACTTAATAAGATATTCTATGGTAGTAGAAGGTTATAAGTTTAAAGGCGGAACAGTTAGTAAGATTATTCCTGTTGAGCTTCTATATGGACAAGATACTGGTATTGATTCTGATAATGGAGTTTCAACAGCTACTAATATTATTAATGATTCAGACAAAGCTATTAATAGTATGATTCAATACAGTAGTGAAACAGGAACTTATGAAAGACTTAGTAATGATGATAAGGCAATAGAAAAATTACGTGACTTATTCTTTAGAACTAATCCTAATAATCCTGATGTACTTACATTTGAGAATAAGAAGTATAAGGAATCTAATAAAATAGTATTCAATAGACTTGGTGTAGGTATGCTTAGTTTTAAAGAAGCACAAGAACGTAAAATGATTACTGGTAGTGAAAATAATCGTAAATATCGTCATTATGCTAAAACTAATGATAATAATAAAGTTCTACGTTTATATAAGTTAGTATATGATAATGATGTTGTATATATGCTTCCTACTAATCCATTAGAACAAAATGAAATTGGAGAAGTTAGTGTTAATCCTGATAATAATAGAATGTTTCTTCCATTAGATATATTAGAAGAAGTTTCTATTAATCAGTATGACCCTGCATTTATTAGTTCTATTAATATAGCTATGAACTCTGATATTCGTAAGTTTGTAGTTCTTCCTAAAGCATTTGAAGCTGGTGCTAATTTATTAATAGAAGAAGCGTTTCCTAATAGTACTGTCTTAACTTCCCCCATAAAGGAGCCGCAAGTTGATACTTCTCGTAGATACATTATTGCTTCTACTGATAATCAAGTTATACTCGATACTATCGAATCTCTTGAAGCTGTTGGTATTACTAATTATGTTGTTGTAGCTCCTAATATGAATTACGGTAATATCCGTAAACTTATTAATGACCGTAATAACATTGATATTGCAGCAAAGAGACTACAAACAGCTATGACTAAGTTAGAAGCTAATGAAGTTCAACTTAGAAAGAAGAAATCAGATAATTCTGAATCTCCTTATTATGCACAACTTAAAGCTAGCATTAATCAAACTATTGAAGATGTTAATGTTAATGGTATTGGTTTTGTTCCTGTTCTCCAAACTGTTGTAGATAATACAGGTTTTAGAGCTGGCGGATATTTTAGATACGAAAAAGAAGGTAATGTTTATATTGTTACTAACTTAGGTCGTGTAACTACTAAATCTGTTAGTCTTACTCCTGACTATATGTATAGTAAGAAAGTAACTATTAATAGTGTTAGTCAATTACAATTCCCTAGACGTAATGCCATTACTCAAGTAGTTAAAGAAAATGCTAGATTAGATAAATTTGCTAATAATAACATTATTCGTGTTCAGACAGAAGATAACTTCATTAATGAAGATGTGCTTGAATCTGCATTGATAGATAATGATAAAGAGATAAATGATTATATATCTCGTGTTATTGAAAGTGTTGAACGTAGTAATGCTAATGTAGAAGAAGCTGCATTAAACGATGCTTTCCGTTCATTTACAGCTATTGATTTACGTTCTAATACAGCTATTAAGTTGAATGATAACTTACGTGAGCAAGCATTAAGAATTATCAATGGTTATACTAATAGACGTATTGATGATTTCTTATTTGATATACATAACTTCTTTACTACTTATGTTACTAATCCTGACGGAACTTATAAGTTAGATGAAAATGGTAACAAGATAGTTCAAGAGAAATGGAGTATAACTAATAAGAAGTTATTCGACCGTATGTTAAAAGATGAAACATTACGTACTCGTTATGAGATGTTCCTAGATGATATTAATAGATTTGTAGAAGACTATTCTATTATTGAAGCTATTCAACCTTATAATATTGATGAGGCTTATACTGTAAGTGAAACAGAAGAAGAAATCGAAGATTTACGTAGAACTAATGATATACTTAAACAGATTAAGGATAAGTTCAAACGTATTAAAGACTTAGATAATGTAGTTAAACGTAGTACTAAGATGTACTTCGATAGTTACATTACTAGTCTTTCTAGTGACCCTCGTGTACAATCTAATATGCTTAGCATTACAGAAGCATTTGAAGATGAAAACTTCTTCCAGTTTTGGTTAGCTGATAGTCAAGAGACACATATACCAATAGTTCAAATAGTTCTTAAACAAATGATGAATCAGTTAAGAGCTAGTGAAATAGAAGCTAGAGACAAAAAGATAGCGTTTACTTCGGCAATATCGACTATCATTGAGGACGCAAAAAACAACGGTATAGACGTGTCTCTGAACGATATTTTGGACGAAAATGGCAATCTTTTGCTGCCGTATAATGAAACATTCACTGAAAAATTAAGGTCGCTAAAAGAGGCTGTAAAACTGGCACAAATCGAAGACCCGAACGGTCGAGACGGTTTAATATATAAGAAAGCTAAAGATGAGTTAGAGAAGTTCTTAATAGATAATGTAGAACGTGAATACGTTAAAGAGATGTATCAAGAGTACTATAATGCAAACCAGTTACTTAATAAATACCCTGAAACTTATGTTAAATTAATGAAGCTATTGCATGAAGAAGGAGATATATTAAGTACAATGATTGACAATGATTATAGTACTCTTACTGTTCAAAACGAAAGACGTCTTAACGAGATTCAAAGCGAACTTACTGAAATGCGTGCGGTTATTGATGTTGACGGTAATTATAAAGAGAACTATTATGAAGCCAATGCAGTTAATAATTATCTATTGTCTCGTCGTCAACTTAATAATAAGTATAAAGAGAACAGACCTAAGGATAGTTTTACTATTCGTTATAAACAAGCTATTGAAGGACTTCAATACCCTGAAACATCTGAAACTTATCGAGAATCAGCTGAATGGCTTAAAGCTAATACTGACTACAAGTTAAAAGGTGAGTTCTTAGATGAGTTAAAGAAAGCTTATATGGATACTCGTGCTGGCAATCCTTTTGATAGTTTTGTTCGTACTATGGCATACGGTAAGTATGATGAAACAGGTGTTATTGACGGTACTAAGTTTACAGAAGTGCAAATAGCTAACTTAAAGAAACATCAGGAGCAAATGTTTGCAGCAGCTGTTGGTAGAGTTAAGCCAAATGAAGAACAAGCTCAAAAGTGGTTAGATGAGCATATAAGCTATATCAATACTGTATACTACGAAGCTATGTATGTGGCTATGAACAAAATGGGTAAAGTAGTATTTGATAAATGGTATAACGAGAATCATGTGCTTAATCCTATTACTAAAGAATACGAACCATTAGCTATTTGGAGACAAATGATAGTTAAGGACGAAGCTAATAATATGGAATATAGTCCTAAATATAAATGGTTAGAAACTAAAGTTAAAGACAAGTACAAGAATCCTAACTATGATGAAGTTAAGTTACAACCTTCTACTAATAAATATCGCAATGATAAATATTATGGAATGAATAACTATCAGCAACAACTATACAATGAAGTAGATAATTTACTTAATAGTCTTGTTAAAGATAAACGTAGTCGTGCTTATATTAATCGTGGTTATTTACCTAATCAAGCTATTGAACAACCACATCAAGGATTTACTGATTATTGGCAAGACTTTAAACGCAGTCATGGTTGGTATGATACTCCTAATAAATCTGATATAGAGCTTAATCTATATAAGAGATTTAGTAATGCTCCTATGTTACATAGTTTATCAGAGATTAAACTTCTTCCTATTCGTGAGAAACAAGAAGGTGAAACTATTGATGAATATCTAGCTTATGTTCGTGAAACACAAACTAAGAATAATGAATTACGTAAGCAAAGGGCGCAGGAAAATGCAGAGCGTAATAATCCTAATGTTCTTGAAAGACTTAATTCATTTATTGATAGTATGTATAACTTTAATACTCGTAATGATATAGCTAGATTAGCTAAAATTACTAGTAATCAATTACGTAATATGGATATTATTAAGAGAAATCCTAACGATAAACTTATGGATAATAGATTACTTAGTAGAATTACTGGTAAACAAGAAATACGCACAACTAAAAGTGATGATTCTAATATAGTTAAGCACTTTGAGAATCAAGTTCGTAAGTTAGTATTTAATGAATTTGAAATGGATGAAGGTACTCGTTCTAAAGTATCTCGTGTTATGCGTAATATGGTATCTAGTAAGTTTATGATGTTAAACGTTACTGCTGGTATTGCCAACGTATTATATGGTAAGACACAGATACAAATGGAAATGGCTGCCGGACAATTCTTTAAATACAAAGACTTCCGTAAAGGTGAGAACGAATGGATGCAGAATGTAGGTAGTTATTTAGCTGATGCTTATAATGAAACTACTAATAACGAAACTAATGCTATTATTAGATTATTCAATGTTATTGAATCTGATATGATAACAGAACGTTATGGTAAAGGTAACAATCCTATGGGTAAATTAGAAAATCTGTTGTTTATCCAACAAACCGCAGGTGAACATTATATGCAGAACGCTACATTGTTAGCTATGCTTCATTCTCATAGAGTTGTTGCTGTTAATGGTAAGAATAAAGTAATGTCATTTGAACAGTTTGCTATGGGACTTAGAGAAGAAGCATTGCTTAAAGTTCTTCGTAAGAATAATCCTGAATTAGTTACTAAATATGAAACATTCAGAGATAAAGTACTTGAATCATATATTGAGAAAGAACGTTATGTTAAGTTTAAAGCTGATATAATAACTGACTTCTTACGCTCTGTTCCTAAAGAGATAAGAGAAGAGTTTAAAGCTACCTATAAAGAAGATACTAAAGAAGAAAGAACTAAGTTTGAGAATCACCCTTCTTTTAGAGAAAGTCTTATCTTGAAGAACGGTGTTGCTACTCTTAAACCTGACAGTGGTCTTACTAATGATGATATTGCAGCTTTCCGTAATAAGGTTATATCAGTTAATCATCAAATACATGGTATCTATGATAAGATTGGTGCTAATCAATTACAACAGTCTTGGTGGGGAGCTTTACTAATGCAATTCCATAAACACTTAGTTCCCGGATTCCAAAAACGTTTTGGTTATCGTTTAGGTCACTTTGACGGTATATATAATGAAACTAGAGAGTCTATTAGTAAAGGAACTTATGTTAGTTTAGGTGAGTTTATAGCAATGCCATTTAAGAAATACTACGAACTTAATGATAGTAACGAACTTCAAGCTGTTCGTACTCTTCAAGGAATTGCTAAAGGTTATGCAGATTTTGTAGCTAATCTTACTACTTATTATAACATTCTTCCTGAATATGATAAAGCCAATATTCGTAGATGCTTAGGTGAATGGATAGCTATTACTAAGGCAGTAGCACTATTTGTAGTAGGAAAATTAATGCTAGATGACGATGATGATTCTACACAAGTAGCTGACTATATCCTATATAGTGCTGACCGTCTAATGTCTGAAACTATTCAATATACTCCGTGGGGAATAGTTAATGAAGCTAAGAAACTATATAGTCAACCTGTTGCTGCATTAAGTATTGCGCAAGATAATCTTAGATTATTAGGAGCACTTTGTAGCTATATTATTACTGGTAATCCTGATGATTTATATTATAATTCAGGAAGCTATTCAGGTGAAAATAAACTTGTAGTAAATTTCTTTAAACAAGTACCATTAGTTAATCAGATTATAAAACATGAAAGACTTGGTGCTAATAATAGTTACTATAAAGTACGTAGTAGTCCGTTTAGTGGTTTAGGTCAAGTTGTTGCTAATATGATTACTGATGAAGATGAAGAATAACTAACTACTTAATATTACAACTCATGGTGAAGTCGGATTGCTTGTGAAAGTAGTCCGACTTATTTTGTTTATATCAAAATAAATACTACCTTTGCAGTGATTAAGTACCTACCGTCTCGGACTGTTGTACGGGATTTAGCATTTGCTATCTGACTAATTAGATTAGTTGCGTGTAGTGTGGAGAGCTAGGGAACTCGATTAGTCTTAGTACTTATAAGTACTATTTCATTTAGGCAGTGTCTCCGCCCTAGTGCAAAACCTCGGACGATAAATAGAAACAAAGCTACAAGGATTAGTAGAATGATTGTCAATAGCGATTGATTTAGCTTCACTACCCGAAAAAGAGCCGAATACTATTTACTCCGTCTATGACCTTACTATATCCAAAAAGTTCCCAAATGTTCTATCTAACGAAGAACATCTTCCTGAACACTATCCCCAGTGCCGTTAGTATTATTGTTTGGACTATTATTATTAATACTAGCTTTACTATATCTCGCTCGCCTATCGGCTCGCTTTCTTCCCCCATAGAGGAGTGGTTTACCTATAATTCCATTCCTTTATGGGGGATTTAGCGAGCTTTGCGAGCGTAGGCAAGTCCAGCAATACAACTATCATTAATACGTTGATTTTATCCAAGTACAACATAAAAAAAGAACTATCAACAGTATTACTACTATCAATAGTTCTAGTCTATTATGAAGTTTCTATGGAAGATTTCGTTAAAAACAATATTATCATTATTACTATGAATAATAAATATCCCCATAACTTCTTTTCAGCTAATTCTTTTATAATACAATAGATTAACATTCCAAATGGTATTGATGCAAATATTAATCCTCCTATAATTATTCCAACAGTTTCTAGTGTCATATTATTCTTTCTTTAATATCTTTTTTAGCTCTCTTGTAACCTTTCATATAACCTTCTATATAGGCTTTAGTACATAGATTTGATTGCATTGGAGTACAAGGTCTATAAATACAGTTCTTACAAGCTCTACTAAATCCATTAGATTGATAGGCTTTTAATTTAACGCTTATTCTTTTTGTCATAGTATTATAAAATAAGAGTACCAGTATTACTACTAGTACTCTTAATAATGTATAACTAAATGATTATTACTTATTATTTTTATACTTCTTTTCTATCTCTTGTAGTTTAAGATAAACTTTATTACGAGCTTTAAGTTGTGGTAAACAACTAACATATCGCATAGCTTTACGAATCTGTTTAATCATGTACTTCTCCGACTTCATCTTTTATTTCTTCTTTTGGTTCAGAATAAGGATTCCAAGTATTAACGAACTGATTGAGTTCAACTACAATTTTTTCTCGGTCAAAAGTATCATTGTCAGCACTAGGAGTTATATCTTCAAGAACAACATGAAGAGTATTACTACCATTCTTGTCTTGCATACGAGCTAGACTATTGCACTGATATACCTTATATGGTATCTTAGGATTTACTACTTTAGATTTAATTCCATAAGTTTCTATGGATAATACATTATTTAATTTAAGCATACTTTTTAGTTTTAAATAAGTTCTTTGAAATCAACACCAGCTCTTGTAAGACGAGAAAGAAGAGTATCAGAATAGTTTCTCATAGACGTAAGCTGACAAGCCATATCATTTCTCTCTTCTGCATCAAGTTTCTTAAAGAAAGGATTGCTATTAATAAATTTATTAAGTTTACCAATCTTATCGTTAAGCTCTTCATATTCTGTAATTACTCTTTGAATATGAGGAGGATATTTACTTTCTTTAGGTTTAACATTAATACCGTATTTAGCCCATTGAAGAACAAAACCAAGATGTGCCCAAAGGTCATCAACAACTTCTTCCATAGCATATTGTTTGCCAAGTTCCTCACTATAATTCTTTGGGTCAACACAAGAAGAATGACGAACAGTATCAAAACCACTACGAGTATGAGCATTAACAACAGTAGTCTTTTCTCCTATTGTTGTAACATCTACATTTGTGATAAAGTTCTCAACATCTTCTTTTAGAATCTTAGTACCGTCATTATTCTTTGAAAGAGGATAATAAGCAGCATCAGCTACATCTTTAGGTGTCCAACTTTTATATCCATCTGGATAAGTAACTTCATAGCCTTCTTCTTCAAAAGAATGATTACCAATTTTATAACCTTTATCATTAGCTTCTTTTGCAGTCATTGGTTGAAGTTCAACCATTTTAATTCCAATTGCTTTCATTTAATTACGATAATTAAGTTAATATATTATTTACCAGTATGTCCAAATCCACCTGCACCACGTTCGGTAGTTCCTAACTCTTCGAGAGTTTCAACTTCATCCCAAGTAATCTTCTCACGACGACGAACAAGAAGTTGACAAACACGGTCACCTTCTACATAAGGACATCCTTCTTTCTCAATTAACTTATTAAACTCTTGTCTTGCACATATAATAGAATTATAAGCATTTTCGTGTTTAACACGTGTAACAATATCGTTAAAAGCATTACCAAAAGTACTAATAATTCTAATTAATTGACGAGAAGTACGATTCTTGAAAATAACAAGAAGTTCTCCTCTATAACCCCAATCAAGAGTACCAGGACTATTAGGTAGATAATAATCTGTTTTAGTATTGCTACTACGTGGACGAAGTTCCATTTCATATTCATCAGGAAGAGCAAAATGTAATCCTGTATGAATAATGAATCTATCTTTGTCTGCATCATATTCTATACTCTTAGCATAGACATCACAACAGGCATCGCCTTCTTTACCATAAGTAGGTAATGGAATAGATTTATCTTCACGCCAAACTTTAACAGATACATTATCAATATCTCGTTCTAGTTTTTGATAAAGTTCATCTTGAGTTAATAAACCAGCGTTAAATTCAATAATAGCATTAGCTATTGCTTTACTTAATTTACTCATTATAATTATTGTTTTTAAATTTATGATAAGGACAATCAGTTGGAATACTAGGTCTTCTATAACAAGAAGTAATAATAGTATCATTACTTCTTTCTAAGCACGTATAATGTTTATAGAAACAACCTTTTTCTCTCTTTACTAAATGAATACAGTTACCACAAGTTCTGACTTTATTCTTCTTTTCCATATAGATACTTTAATAAATGAACAAACCTGATTATAAATATTACAAATAGAACATGACCTAATATTGGAATAAAGAATAAAGCACAATTAAGAGTAACTGTGCTTATTACTTCATCATCTAGTCTTTCCTTAGTAATCTTTAGTGCTATTGCAGTTATTACAAACTGAATAAAACATTCAATAACAGGGACATCTAATAAGATTGTTTTTAATACGGTTTCTAACTCCATTCTTTACCACAGTTAATACATTTAAAAGAAATCGGGTCACTTTCCTCTTCACGTGGAACTTCTTCTAGTCTAGCACCACAATTAGGACAACGTGGAACAGTAAATAACCCAATTAGTTTTTCAATAAAAGTTTTTATTCCCATACATTAGCTAGAGCATAGTTAAGAGCTTTAAGACTAGTATTGTAGTCGCCTTCAAATACTGTATTCTTCAAGCGAAGTTCTTCTGTCTTATACTCTTTAACGTTAGAGAAATAACCTGTAACAGCGTTATAAGCACCATAAGCTGTACCAGCTATTAGTCTTTGACCAACGCCTTCCTGATAATATTCAAAAGAATCGCAGAGAGTATTTAGTTTCTGCATAGATATTCCAGAGGCTTCATAGGCAGAATTATCTCTACGGAACAAACCGTTATATAAAGACAATTCATCTACTCTCTCGAATTCTTCCCCCGTAAGGAAAGTTGCAGAGAGATATTTTTTTACTTCTTCGTCTGATACTTTAGTTTTATATAATACTCGATACATATCTTCTTCCTCTTCTATCTTACGTTCGGTAAGACCAAGTATTTCAGGAACAGTAAGTATCCTAGTATTAACACCTTTATTATGTCTAAAAGATATATAACTTTCAGCTGATATTCTAGCTGCATGAAGTGCGTTCATACAAATAACTCTTATAGGAGTAATCATCATTTGTACAGCACTTCCACCGTCATGACTATTAGTAAAGACAAAATAATGTTGGATAGTATCATTTTTACCACCAATATTAATATCTTTATCAAATGTTGCTGACATAAATATCTTTTGTCCATAACCAAAATATCCTGCACGGTCAAGTTTTACTCTACCACCAAGAGCATCGTCAAAGAAGCCAAAAGCCATTTGATTTTGTACTACTTCGTATCGAGACTTTACTTTCCCAAGAGGAATATTAGTATCAGTACGATAAGTTGCAAACTCACCAGGAACATCAACAAATTCAAAGCCGTTAACTATATTAGGAAAAATAGAACCGTCACGACTAGCACCATTATCATGTGCCGGCATTTTTGCAGACAATTGACATTTAGCAACTGTATAATCAAGTTTAGCTTTTACAATAGCTTCTTCTGTTGTTTTACAATCACTAACATCTACTCCAATTTTTCCTCTCCAAGCAATTCCACGAGCTTTGTACTTAATTCTATAATCTGAATCTCTAAAATTAAATTGCATATCTAACTTTTTAATAAAGGTTTTCTTTTATTGAATCAATGGCTTGTTTACGATTACAACCATAAGTATTCATAATTCTCTCGATAAGTTCTTCTACCCAATCTTCTACTTCAAACATATTATTTAATTGTTAATGATGTATTAGATACTTGTTTAGCAATAGTAAGGTCAGCATTTAAATCTAAATTAGCTGCAACAGCTGATTTACTAGTAGAAGATTTAAATTCTACCCTATGAGGATTCTGTCCAATCCATTGAGCAAGATTGAAATTAGTAGCATTTGCTAGTTCTGATAAACGTATATTAATAGTTATTTCAGTATCAATAGCAAATATATCATCAGTAGTTACGTCGACGAAAGGAGATCGCACATCTTCCGACTCCTCTATGGGGGAAGTTTCAGCTTTCATGTGAGCACTAATAATACGAGCAAGATACTCAATACTAAGACTTTCTTTAATTTCAGTACTCGCTAAGTATTCGGTAACAATATCTACAAACTGTCGGATAATATCAGAGATACGAATATCATCTAATACAGTGGTAGTTGTATTACGAGAATAGATTTTATAAGTACTACCCTCAATAACTTTATTACCTGACTTACCAGTAGAACCAAACATAAGAACGGCTTCGAGAACAGCATCTTTAAGACGTCTAAGAGTATTATCTCTTGTTTTCTTAATTTGGTTAACACGAGCAACTTCGTCATTACATTCTTTAACGTCACATTGATAACGTTTAATTACTTGAAGATAATCAGCAATCTTATCTTTAAGATTATCTTCGGTAATACCTAGTTTTGCAATAAGTTCATCTGTTGCTTCACCTTCTTCGAGTTGCAAGATAATATCCTGCAACTCGGCTTTAATACTAAATAAACTACTTCCCATTATGTTTCGGTTTAAAAAACGGTTTGTTTTCAGTACTGTAACAATAGAAACTATTAGGACATCTCATACTTCCGTACTTTTCACAATTAGAGCATGAACGAGTAACTTCTTTATCCTTTATCTTTAATAGTTTCTTTGCTAGCTTCTTTAGGTTTTTCATATTCTTCTCTAATTAATTTATTATGTTCAGAGATAGCTTTCATAATAAGCTCACGAGAATCCCAAAGACTTTCAGCACCAACGCTTAGATAATAATGTTCAAGTACTTGTTCATTAGATATATTTTGAAAGTCTTCGATACGAGGAACAGCTCTAATAACTTCATCAAACTTATTAGTAATATCGGTTAATAAGCTATAAAGTTTAGAACGAATAACCATGTTATCAGTATTGTTCTGTTTTATCCTAGCAATAAGCATAGGAATTATTTCACCGTTTTGCATTTCTATGAGTTTTCTTATTCTTATTACGTTTACGTCTCTTAGCAATAGCTTTAGAATTAGAACCTTCTTTAGTAGAACTTCCTTTGTAACTATTGTTAGAAGGAAATACTAATTCAAGAGGACTATCATCAAGAAATATACTATAAGGATTATCAAATTTCATCTTCTTTATCTCCTAATGATTTAATATATTCTATGGCTTCTTCACGAGAATAACATAATTTATCTAATTCAATACTACGTTCCCACCCATTACCGTTATTAGTAATAACAGTCACACCATATGTACCTTTAAAGCTAATGCCATTAACTTCTCTATTGTATAACCCATGTTGATTATCTTTTTCGGAACAACTAAGTTCAATAATGTGATTACCAACAGTATGATAACTATCAATAATAGGAGTAAATACATTAGTTCCTTTAATGACACTTTGAAAGATTTTAGCTCTATTCATACTATTTGCTTAATAATTCGTCAAGATAAAAATCTAAGTTCTCAATAATCATATCCAGACAATCTAATTGTTTCTTAAATAGCGTCAGCTTAAAGTTACCAATATAATTATCTGTTCTACGACTATAAGAAAGCTTACAATCTTCGTAATTGCTGTTAGCCTCTATACGAGTACTTTTTAACTGATTAATAAGATTAGTAAGAATGAATACTTGTTTCTTCTTATCTTTCTTACTTATTTCAGCTATAATATCTAAAACATTTTTTATTTCATTTTCCATACTTACTTCCAGTTTGATTTCTACACCATTCAATATTAGTATAATGATTATTAGCACTGTTACCGTCTTTATACCTAACGTATTTATATGCATTAGGTTTAGGATTAGTAACAAATGCTTTAGCAACGAGAGTAGCTATAAATAGCTTAGCACTATTACCATTGTGAAACAATGTGACATGAGGTCGTTCGCAACCTTTACCACGATACCATTTAAGATAACGTTTACGATTATCAGACCAAACTCTTCCGTCTTCTCCTATACAATAATTAGGAAAATTAGGAATAGTAACGAATCTGACTGTGTTTTTAACTTCTTCCATACTTTTTATTTAAATAACGTGCACGACGTTTAGCTTCTTCGTAGGAATAAACTTTCCTATGCTTAATAATATGATTAAACAAATCAAGAGGAGCATAAACACCAGCAGTCCTTTCAATCTTACCGTTAAGATAATTGTCGATTTTCTTAGATAGTTCTTCACGAGTTATTACGATATATAAGAACTTGATAACATTGCGATATGCAATATTATCGTCAGGTTGTTTAACAACTATGTATTTAGCTTTTATTTGCTTCTTCTCCATTACTTCATTTACAAATATAATCAATCCTAGTATTAGACCAAAGAAAATCTTACTGTTTTTCAGCATACGCAGAAAAACGATTCTAAGGCTTGTCATTAAACGTAAGACAAAAATAGTATAGTTGTTAAGGTTGGCATAGTAAATCGTACAGAGACAAAATATCGGGTATTCTCGTTGATTTCCCCCATAAAGGAGTGTTGTTTCTTATACGTTCCGACAGTCCTCTTTGAGTATAAGCTAACGATTTATCTCACAATCAGAATATATAGTAGTAACACTTAGCTTTACAGGGGAACAACAAAAAAGCCCTACCACTAATCTTTCGACTAATGATAGGGCAAGAATCAAACCACGACTTACTTTAACAACTTATATACTACAAGGTTATCATCCTCTTCTTCCTTTACTAACTTAACATTAGTATCTGACTTAACATCGAGAGCTTGTATAATATCAGATGCAGAAACAGAATAATAACCATAATCAGAAACAGATACATTTCGGCATTGACCTAGAACATTATCTGTAACAAAACCTAGATACATACCGTCTTGTCCTTCTATTGGGTCGAACTTAGACATTATAAGCATCTTTAGTTTATTATTCAAATGTATATCTTTTATTATCAGTTTCTTTTTCTTATAGTCTATATAAGATTGATTATAATTAACTTTCTTCTTCGTTATTATTTGGTAATCTTGTAGGCTCATTATCAAGTATTTTTATAACATTTCCATGTGAGGGGACTTCCTTGACACCTGACCTACATCTAAATTCAGCAAACGCTATCTTTCCAATAAACTTGTCTTTATTAATAAGATAACTTTGACGAGTAGAAGCATCACCAACTGGCATACATTCAAATGTTTCACCATTAATATCATTACGAAGAACAAACTTACTAAAGTTAGGTCGTTTAGCTCCTTCAGGAATAATATCTAGAATTTTGAACTTACCGTCTAATATTGGTTTACTTTTGTACATAGTAGAATTACGTTTACCAAACTGATATGTAGCATAAGGATTTCGGAGAATAGCTCCCTCGAACTTAGCTTTAACAAAGATATCTCGATACTTAATAATATCTTCATCTCCATTTACATTATCATAAGTATGAATAAGAACGAAACGATTCTTATTATTCATGTGATAATCAAGAATAGCTTTAGCATTAACGTAATTAGGCATCTTAAACTTACCGAACTCTGTCTTCAATAATGATATACGACTAGTTTGAATCATATCATCAATAGCTAAATCATAACACCAAAATTGAAGAAAACGATTATACGGACTTTTAAGATTCTCGGCAGCACTTAGAATATCATTTAGTTCAAGACCTGGAATATATAATTCTCCGTCTAATACTAGATTATCTTCTAACATACGATTGAATAGCTTGTCTGTAATAACATCATCAAGCAATACATTCTCCAATACAGGACATTTATATTCAAGTCCTTTACGACTATGAAATACAAGACCTTTAGTTTTAAAGAATCCTTCACCACGCATAACAGCTGATATATTACAACGAACACCGTTAATCTTAATTTGAGCTAACAGGTTTTGTTCGTTATTATATTCATATATCTTAGCTAGCATAGGAAGAACAAATCCTTCATTATTAGTATTGTATTTAGGAAGATACATATCAAGATAATGTTTCAAAGCCTCAATATTAGGTATTTCTTGAGGAGCTGCATCATATAATTCAGACAGTTCCATACCTCCTTCTCTACGCTTAGCTGCAACAATAGTTTTCCATTCTTTCTCAATACCTCTAGGTGGAACATATTCAGATGTAGTCCCTTCTTTACCAACAATACCATACTTTAGTATAATCTTGTGTCCTAGTATTTCAGCTGACCAAAAGATTGGTTTACCTTGTGCATTACGCTTATAAAGAATAATACTTTTCGATTCGCTCATAGTTCTTCAATTTTATATTTGTTAGGTTGTTCACGCATAAGACCAATAGCAACTTCTCTATCAATAATCATAGACTTATTAGTTTCAATAACAATAATTCTAACTTTAGAATTGACAGGAGTTGCAACGGATTTTCCACCATTAGAAGAAGATGCAACAAATCCACACTCCTTTATGGGGGAAGATTTAGTAATTCGTTTAGCACTAGTCTTATTAGTTCCACCTCTTTTCTTTTCGTAAATAATAGGAGGATGAGTTTCTTCATATTTAAGATTAGCTTCATGAATCTTTTCAAGAGATTCTTTATCATATCCTAAATATAAGAGAGCTGCCATTATCCATTTATATCTGAAATGAATAGTCTGAATATAAGGATAATTAGGTAAATCTAATTCATGAAGATAATTAGCAATAGTATTAGGAATACCTTTAGTATTACAGTTATGTCTAATCATCCTAATGTCTGATTCATCTAATTCGTAACTAAACGGATTTGTGTCTAATTTCATTTGCTGTAAGTCTTACAATTATATACTTTTTAGGTTTACCTATTCTCGCATGATAGAACTTGAAACACTTTAAATAATCAGTACTTTCAGTCCACTGTATAAAGTTTCCTTTAGATACCGAAGTATTAGCTTCATAATTGAACTCTCTAGGTATCTTATGAGAACTGTATAAATCTTTAGCCAAGTATTCTTTAATAATCGCAATATGTTCTGCATTATCAAAGTCAAAGTTACCATAGATTTTTATCTTAGAGAAATCTATTGGTGTACCGTCAGACAATGAAATACGAAACAATGTATTAGGATTATCAATCATTTGTTGCTTAATATGGTTTAAGTAACTCTCTTCTTCATCTGTTAAAGGGTACATAAAATAATAGCTATGAACAGCTCCACTATTACTGAAACTATTTATAGCTATTCTTCTCAATGGTGCGAATGAATTAAAATTAATCACTCGCAATTCTTCTTGCGCTTTAGGTAGCGGCTTATATTCTTCTTCTCTAATCATATTCAAATAATGATTCTGTTTGTTCTATGAATAAATTAATAGTTTCTTTAGAATACATAGTAATTAGCTCCGAGAAATCTTTAGCTCCATAACTTCTAGGAATAATAATAGGTATAATACCATATTCTTTACGTAACCTGCGAGCACCATGTACACCAGTTAGGTCACAGTCGTAGAATGAAACAAGTATTCCACCGTCATTTAGTTTAGATTGAAGCCAATTATATTCGTAATCTTTAAGAACGTAGCTCTCCGAAGTAACATTAATTACTCCTATTTTAGACTCTGACAAATTCCCCCTTAAAGGATAGGAATATAACCAATTACTTAATGCTAGATTGTCTTTATATGATTTAGTTATAATAATTATATCATACTTAGGCTTATCAAGATTAAGTATTCCAACTAGACCATTATGATTGGTTATGAACTTTACTTCTCCCTTACTTCTATCTCGAAGAGGAAAGTAACATTCAATATTATAGATACCATTACTATCTAATCCAGTAACATAAGCATAACAAGGGTCAGATTCTTTATACTTATATTTAGGAATAGGTTGACAATACCTATTAATATACATTTGGTCAACAGGATAGACAAAATGAGTATTAAGCCAATGAATACTAATTCCCCATTTTTTCCAAATATTCTTATCGTTATTATTCCAACTTCTAGTAGCTACTTCAATAATAGGTTTACTTGCTTTGATTTTAGATATTACTTGTTTAAGTAGAATTTCATTCTCATCATCAACTTCTCCGTCATATATTATCTTACGAAAAGTATAAGCTATGTGCTTTAATACATAATAGAAATCTGCCTTATTAGCAACATTTATATGACGACCAGTTTTAAAACTTAGAACATAAGCTACTAAATCAAAACAGTCACCAAAGAAAGAACCATTAAAATCACATGCTTTTAGCTTATGATTCTTATTAAAAGCAAAACCAAATGTTGGATGATTATCAACACGTAAAGGAGAACATATAAGAACATTGTTTTCAACACAATCGTTAACTACTGATACAGGTATACCCATATACTTAGCCATAATCATTTCCTGACTAACCTTAGATAATATAAACTCTTTTGTTAAGTCTTGTCTTATTCCTCTACGCATAGTATAACTAGATAAAATAAGCCTAGCTTTTACACTAGGCTTATAACATTATTAATGAAATATATTTGGATTACTTAGAATGGAAGTCCACCATTATCGTCTCCATCAGGAGCAAAAGCAGAACCTTCAGTTGGATTAAAACCACCTGTCGCACCAAAGTTTGGCATACCACCCATTCCTGGCTGAACAATACCTGCACCCATAGCAATACCACCAATACCAGCAGCGGCTGCTAGATTAGGAGCTTTCTTTTGCTTTGACTGAACACCGTCCATAGGAGCAATACGTTCCTTAGTAATATCAAACATAAGACTAGGTTCTTTGAAATGAGTAGCATCTAACATGAACTTCTCTTCAAAGATACCTTGTCCGACAATGTTCGGAAATACTAAGTCGCCTTCTTCTGAACCTTGACCGGAGAAAGCCCAATCACCTTTGTTCTTGTAGTAACGATTAAGTCTGAACCAAAACTGTCTTTGGTTGCCTACTTTATCAAGTAATGCAGACTTACCATTCTCACCACCTGTTTCAACAAGTTTAACTACATTGTCAAACAGAACTCCCCATGCCTTAATGACATCTTCTACTTCAACTGGTTCATACTGACCATTATCATCATAATCAACATAACCAAGTTCAAGCATTTCAGATTCTTCGTCAGTCATTTCACGACCTTTAAATACAACTACATCAAGGAAGTGTTTTATCCAAGCAAAGTCCATATTAATAAACTTCTCTTTAGAACCTCCAGGAATATAATCAACATTACTTTCATAGGGCCAAAATGTCTTACTAGCAACACGAACATCAGCAGGATTAGTATGAAGAGAAGTAGCTTCAATAACAAGCTGTGGAATAGCTTTTCCTGCAAATGCCGGACGCATATTGTTATCTTCCTTCATAGTTACCCAAGCAACACGAGCATGGAGATGACCAACAAATAACCAAAGATTATTAATAGCATCTTTGTGAGAGAACTTCTTACGAGAAGTAGTTCTTGTTTCATTACTAATACCTCTACGACGCTTTTTAGGAGCAGTAGTTGCAGCACTATTAGCTGGTTGATTTACTACTGATTCATCTACTTTGGCAGTTCCTTCTTTTTGAGTACTCATAAAAATTGTTTTTATAAAGATTAATACTAGCAATAACAAGTTGTACAGGCTTGCTATTGTTTATTGCAAAGTTTCCAAATATAATAAATTTCAAAATTATAGCCAATAAAAAAGAGCTAAATTCAATTAAGAATTTAGCTCTTTATAATCTAGCTATTACTGGAAGAAGTCTTATTTAGCTGACTGACGAACAGAAGGTTCTTCATCAGACTGGAAGACAATCTTGTAAGCACTAACTTCAACAGTTTCTTTTTCGTCACCTATAACTCTACCAGTTTCAACAGCAACAGAGAAAGGTTCGTTAAGTTTAACCTCGAATACACGGTTGATTTTCTCTGCATTTTCACCGAGATTCTCTTTCAATTCATTCCACATACTGGAATCAGAGAAAGTTAACGGCAAACCAACACCATTAAGATTGGAAGAAGTAGAAGTACGTGCACCAGAGTAAGCACGAGTAACAGGAGAATAATCATCAATAGTGATTTCTTCTACTGACTTGCCAAGTTCCTCTGCAATCTTCTCTTTGTTCAGTTCAAAAGCAGCAGCTTTTTGTTCAGCTGTCATACGAACACCAACAAGTTTAACTTTACCGTCTTTCTCGAACAAAGGTACACCTTTACAGATACCATATTCGCCAAAGGTTTGGATGAGTGCAGCACGAGCAGCTTCTGTACCAAATTCAACATTGTTAGCTTCGCACCATGCAACAACTTCAGCATCACGTTCAGCAATAGCTGCATCAATATCAGCAACATTACTAATAAACTGAACTGTATCGCCAGGAACAAGACCCATGATACGAGTAACTGCACCTGTAAGACTAAACTTAGCTTTAGTGCTGTTAGCTGTCAATGTAGGTTCGTTACTAGATTGCATTACTCTCTTACCACTCTGTACTGCGGAAAATCCAAATTGAAGTCCCATAATTGTAAAATTTTAAATGATTAATAATTAATTATTAAAAGTGAGCATATAGCTCATTGTTAGCGTAAAGTTTTGTCTTATTTCGTATCTATTGATTAGTAATAGTTAGACTTCTATTACTATCAAATCTCTACAATATCAGCATCATCAATACTCATATTGTTCACTATCTTAGCTTCTGTTGTTTCCATACAACCAAGTATGACATCAGCCGCTATATCACGAGCTGCAAGCGTAAAAGCTCTATGACCGATAAGTGTTCTCATATACTTAGTATAAGTATCTTTACTAGCAAGTCCAGCAGTTACAGCGTCGCTATAACTAAAATGACCAATACTAGTAATAACTCTATTATCTACTATACGAGTAAGTTTATATTCAGTAATATAATCACAAGGAACATTAGGTATTCGGAATATTGGAACTAATCCTTTCGCTGCAATATCTTTAGCTTGTTGTTGATTAGCTGCAACACCAAACTTATTATTCAACTGATATTCCTTGTAGATTGTACCGTTATAATCTTGATAATTTCTAACTGGATAAATACCAATTTCGTCATTATCAGCACTAGCATTAAATTCATCAGCTTCTCTCTTGCTTTTGAATCGCCTACAATAGTCAGGTATCTTACTATCTATATAAACATTATTACCGTCTGTATATTCATACAGAGCTATATAATCTTTTGTGCACTCCCATGTTATAGCTGCCTTCAATAATAATGCTTTGATTAAGTGAACGTCTAATGTAGTTTTACCATTAATAACTCCTAGATGTTCAATACAACTAGTAAACGGTAAACCTAACTCTTTAGCACGGCTATATATTGCAAGACCGTCTTGAATAGTCTTAATACCGCACTTATCACTAGACATTACTGATTTCAGATACAACTCTAACTTACTCCTATCATCGGGATTGTAAATGTCTAGGGTATTAAGAGCAGAAGCCATAACCATACTATTATTATTTGGTTTTGCTTTTGGTTCTGTCTTAGCTAGAGTTCTTTCATTCTCTGTCTTTACTTCTTCCATTATTTCAAAGGTCGCTTATTGATTACTCTACAAAGATACTAGTTTCTTTGTTAACTCCAAAGACTAGCATCAATTATTCTCCTATTATGAAATCAATTTCATTATCTTTAACTATTTCATAGTCTTTTCCTCCTTTCGTCTCTATTAACTTCTTCTCTTCGTTCGTACCTCGACAATATATCTTATATATAATGTTAGGTATAGAACTAAAAGATAGATTAGGTATTCGATATTTTAAGTCTCGTATGGAGCTGCAAAGAGGAGACGTGAAAATTACAATGTCTACAACTCCTTTAAAGCTCGTATCAATAGAATTATTTGCCGACAATACTTTCATATAGTCGTCATTAAACAGTTCCAAATTTCGCGTTCTTTGGGCTTGAGCTTTTATGATTACAGGCTGTCCGACTTTAGCTCCTGATTTATATACTTTAGGTTTTCCGTTTTTGTCATAAGCCTGTATTCCTTCCATATCGTTATGATAGTTTCCGCAATAATCATACTGTAATATACTTATTCCAGTTTGGAATATCTCACCATTAGTCATAATAGATTTACCCTCATACTTTATATTAGCATTTAGATATTCTGTTACTTTACTGGCAAATACTCCATTCTTTGAAATAATTAGTATTCTCTTGCCTATATTTTCCTTAACTATATCAAGTATAGCATCTAACTTAACAATATTATCAGTTACTATCTTAGTTCTTTCTCTGATAATGTTATAAGTTTGATTAACTCTCTCAATTAAAGAACTAGGATTATATAGTTCATCTATCTTACGACACATAGCATCAGTCATATCCATTTTAGCTGACCAACCATTACTTTCCGCTACTTGCAATCTACAAGTTTCAGCTGCGATATTTAGTCTAGGATTACCAGTACGACATTCTTCTAACTTATCAAAACTACCAAATATAGTAACACTTTCATTAATATATTGGCTGCATCTATCATAATAGATTCTATCAGCATCAGTTAGGACAACACCTTTTTGGTACTCCTTTATGGGGGAATGAATAGAACGATTGATTAAGTGAGCATAATTAATTTCATATACTTTAGGCGCATACTTATACATAAGTACAGCATTATCAGCAACACTATCAATAGAATTGGTAGCAAGTAATTTAAACTTAAAGTAATTACCATTATACTTCTCTGCAATCTTTCGGAACTTCTTAACATTAATAGTAATAAGAACATCTTTATGACTACTAGGACTAGGTTTATATGGAGAACGTTCTACATATTCACGAGTAAGTATAAGACATTTCTTATCAGTAATTAATTGTTTATGAATGTCCTTTAGTTCAGAAGTGTTGTCAAGATAATAAGTAATGTTAGCTCTATCTTCCATAGTCTCTGTTATTATAAGAGACGTTAGTTCAGGAGTTTTAGCTACCATTTTATCTAGCACCATAGTAACGAAGTTCATTACACTTAATGGTTCTGATAGAATAACACTACCCACACCTTTGTTAGCAGACCATTTATTAGCAGCTTCATTATAAATATCAGTTACATCGTTCATAATATAAGTTGTTCTTTATAATTCTTAGGATAAACAAGAGCATAACTACGATTGAGAGGACTACATAGAAGAATAATATCTGTATATTCAATAGTATTCCAACCAATATCTTCAACAAAAGATAAGATTAAACATTCTAATAGTATATTATAACCTACTACCATTCCTTTAAAACTATCGTAGTTAACTTCTTTCCCTA
>ERZ779932.17-NODE-17-length-80546-cov-2.600378_pt1 | contig 80546 bp, 89 predicted proteins | sample MGYA00511064_ERZ779932 | MGnify/ENA primary metagenome ERZ779932 (study PRJEB29588, sample SAMEA1966821) | human gut metagenome | biome: human gut; feature: human-associated habitat; material: faeces | place: Denmark | collected 2008/2010 ...
TATAGCAGCACATCTTGTTACATATGAGAAGTTCAATGATATGGCAGTATGGAATGAACTTAGTATAGTACTTGTGGGAGTCGGTTTTGCCATATTTTTTAATCTGTTTAATGGCAACTATGGGCATAAAAAGCATATAGTTAAAAAAACTAGTTATATAGAAAACAGGATGCAGATGATTATTGGAGCTATGTCAGCATATCTGTCAAATAAGAAAATGGAAACGGATGTATGGCAGAATATAAAAAAGCTTGAGGAGGATATACAGGATTGTATCAAAGAGGCATATGAATATCAGAATAATACATTTTATTCTCATCCAGAGTACTATATATCATACTTTGAGATGCGTAAAAATCAGTGCCAGATACTTCATAATCTTCATTATGAAATGAAAAAAATGCGTACTATGCCTAAGAATGCTAAAATAGCAGCAGATTATCTATTGAATCTCGCGGAAAAAATAACAGAATATAATAATCCTGAAGAACAGCTAAGCAGTTTAAAAGAAATTATTGAGCATATAAAATGTGATGAGCTTCCAACAACGATGGAAGAGTTCGAAAGTAGTGCATTATTATTTCACATATTAATGGATATAGAAGACCTTTTGGTTTATAAAAAACATTTTATTGATAATGTTGATAAGATACATGATGATAAGGTAGGATTTGTTGATCCGGCAACAGATGAATTTGATGAACATATGATGAGAGATGAAACTGGTAGAATTGTGCCTAAAACCCAAGTGGGAAATTATATGTACAAAATTTTTAATGTTAAATATTAGTTTCTAACCGAAATTTTAAGAACTCGTTCACAAGCGTAAAAAGCATTTGAAGTGAGTTGTCGTTGCCACGCTTTGAAACGTGGAGACCAACGGAATCCGTTATGTTTAAGGGTTGAAATCATTTCGGGTGCAGGCTTTTCATCAAAAAGGATTTGAAGTCTGTCTTCTGAATAGTTTTTAACCACCTTACCACCGTCAAATTCTATCTCATTACTTTCTTTGTTATTGAGTTCTTCTTTCTTTTGGATAGCCTGTTCGCATACTTCTTTGAGTTTCCATATTTTGTGGCGGGAAGTAAACAAAGGCTTTTTGAGCCCTATTTTTTCGTCTTCCTGAATTTGTTTAATGTAATCCAGGGCTTTCAATACGAGGTTTATTTTTCCATTGTTAGCCAATCGTTCTATCTTGCCGAATATAGAATTTGTGAATGCCGGACGATAGGAATAATTGTTTTTACCTGTATCAATTTCTACACAGGTTTCAATATTGAAATCTATATCTTTTTTAAGGGCTACCCATTGTTCATTCTCTTTTTGTTCGGGGCTTTTAGCATTTTCAATATTGCGTTCTATAGCTTTGGCCGCTCTTTTTCTCCATTCAAAGAATTCATTTACAGCAGCATCGTATGAATTATTGGCTTTTTCATTTCTTGCATTAGGGAAACGGGCTGGTCCGGTAATCATTACACTCAATATTCGTGAATGTTTTTCAAACAGGGTACGAACCCATTCCCGGAATTTAGCAATGTACCGTTCATGTTCCTCTTTAGGAATTGCATTTAGATCTTTTTGTAGCAAATCTTCATAGTCGTTAATGTACATTCTTGCACGTTCTTCCGGATGGAAACTCATGTTATCAAAAGAACGCACAGCTAAATCCCACATGTCTTCGAAGTTTTCTTCATATTTCCAGGACGTTACTTCCCATTTATTCATTTCAGTATCAACGTCAGGTATTATTATATCTCCAGCAAGATGAGCCCTATGACTGCCAAAGAAATTTCTACTTACTTCATGTTCTCTAAATTTGAAATCAAGAATAGGAGAACTCGGATTATTGGCTTGCTTTACGGTTGCTGCTCTGTGGCAATTCTTTTTGCTTAAAAGGACTTGTTCCATGATTTTTGTTGTTTTAATTTGACATTACAAATATATTAAGTGTATTTGTAATTAGCAAGTGTTTTGTTGATTTTAACATATTTTTAACAAAAAGCCCCTGCAACCATTGTTGGCTACAGGGGCAAACCAGGAAAAGTCAGCTAAAAAGCTGACTAAATATACAAATTCTAAATGAATTTTAGGTGAATTTTACGGAAAATTTTGATTTAGTTGTATTTGAATGGTTTGAAATTTAAAATTTCTTCATTCAAATCGTTGTAGCTGTAATATTTTCCATTATGGTCACGCATATCAAAAGGAATAACACGATCATCCACAAGCACGTCCCAAACAATTTTCCGTCGTGTAATACCTAAACAATACTTTTTATTCCAGAATTTCTTCCAAAAAGGAATGATTTCTACAGGGATATTTACTTTATTATTTTTGAGGGTTCTTTTAATTTGATAAGGGCTTCGGGCGCTACATATTAGAACATTGTGTCCATTGTATAAAAGTTCTTTTATCATACAAAGAATATTGAAATTCAAAGAATCATATACTGAACCATCCTGCCAGCCTTTACGGTACTTATGGATAACTCCATCAAAATCAAATGCAATTGTCATGTCTTTATTATTTTTACTTTTGTTACTTTTTTACGCTTACTGTGAATTTCTTTTGCCAAATTATAAATGAAAGACCGCTTTCTCTTTGTATTTAAAACAATAGCCTCCTCTAAATTATCAAATTTATGTTTAGTAAATTCATTTGTTAACTCACGAGATAAATAACACTCTCCTAAATAGGATTGCAATATCAATGAATATTGATTGCTCGTTTTATACTTACTATATGTCACATTATATATAGTTGACTTTATAGTTTTACCAGCAAGATAATTATAGGTGGCTATTTCCTTAATGATGAAAATCTTGTCGGCCTGTTTACGTAATTTCTTTAGGAGTCGTGTTTTCATTATTCTTCTATAGGTTTGAATCTGAATATATTTCTGTTTGCCAGCATTTCGGCGGTTATAGGAAAGAACAGCGGATAATCGTGTTCCACATGGTAGCATGAATTTTCATCATCTCTCCAGGACTTACATGTAAAACTTTCAGAATATCCGTTCTCTACATATAAAAGCATCTTTTTAGACCAAAGTTTTTCCAGTCCTTCGGTTTTTCCGTTGCTAAAATATAATGCACCACGTTTTTCTAATTGTTCTCTCAATTCATCAGGAGTCAATTCTTCTTCTGGTTTATTTGCAAGGGGATAATCTTCTTCCTCTTCAGGTAGTTCATATTCTTGCCCTGCATGTAGCCTTTTATAAAAATCAAGTTCTTTATTCAGGCTTGCTATTTTTGCTCGCAATACTGCGTTTTCCTGTTCTATAAGGGAGATATTCATTTTGATTGAATTCTTTTTCGGTTGAAATTGCTTTATCAATCCTTATACCATCTTTTAGATACTGTATAAGTGCGTTTCTAAATTTCTCTTGTGAAATTGGAGTATGAGGTATTCCAGTCAATTTGATAGTATCACACCAAACAGGCTGGAGGCCTGCATATTCACAAAGGAAATCAATTTCATTCTTAAGTGAACGAGCCATTTCGATCCAGTAATTGGCTTTTTCCTGCAAACCTAAATTATCTTCAACCAAATTGTCGATAATTCTTTGCATTCCTTCGTATGTTTCATCGTCGTCTTCGTATTCTTCCATGTCTGTAATTTTTTACAAATGTACTAAGTGTATTTGTATTGTGCAAGTTTACCAATGTTATATTTTGTTATAGAAATATTAGTATTGACATTCAGTTAGTTACAAACAAATTCCGCAATCAAATCATATAAAAATAAATTTTTATAATCTTTTTCTCTTCGAGATTTATAGGAGTAGGGTATATAAATAGAGAGATATATGAAAATTATAGGCGCATATATAAGGGGGTATTATAAAAGGGCTATATAAACATTAATGCGGCTATAATGAGAATTATAAGAGACATATAAGAGGGCTATAAATGGGGGAATAATAAAAATAATGGGGCTATGGGAGATGAGGAGAGGATTTTTAGTTAAAGTTTGGTTGAAATTTGGGAGTGAACTTTTTGCCCCCTATATTTGTTACCAAAATAAAAATATTGCATAGCTATGTTTTTGGAAGTAAGTGGATACACTGATTTATTAGGAATGAGGCCGACTGAACGGCTTGTTGCTGCTGCTATAGTAAAAGTAAGTGGAAAGAAATTCGAATGTTTTGAGGAAAGAATAACGAAGATCAGGCAGTTCGCAATGTGCAGTATTGGAGAAGTTTATCGTACGATCCGAAATTATCCCAAAGAATTTCAAATAGTAAATAAAAAAGGAAGTTCCCTTGAACCCTCCTATATACGGGTGAAGAATTTACGTGCATGGGATTTCCGTGGATGCAGTTTAAAGGGTTGGTTTTACAAGTTATATGAGGGGGATGTAGATTATCAACAAATGTCTGGAAAAGAAAAAGCATGGTTCCAGAAATACAAAACCACCATTCGCAATTCCTATGCTTATGTTCCATCCTGCTATTATCAATTGAACAAATATAGTCGTAGGTACAAGATCGAACCTATTGACATAATGGTTTTGGACAGACTGTATTTTTCTTATTTTAGGAAAGTTGACGGATATTTTCCTTCTCATGAATGTTTAGCCAATTGGTTAAATGTAGAAAGAGAAAAAATTAGAAATAGTATCAATAAATTGTGTTCAATGGGCCTTTTACACATAAAAAGAAAGGCTTTTCCTGGAAGTTCGAATGTTTATTGGGTTCCAGATGTAAGTGAACGCCGTGCTATAATAGAAAATATCTTGAGAGAAGAGGGATTGAGAAGAGTACGAGATAAACGTACAAAGGAATATAAATGGGTAAGAAATAATAATTTGCCTTTAAAAAAGACCCAAATTACCCCCGAAGAACAAGAAAAAAGGGAAGAAACAATGAAACATTCCAAAGAATATTTGACCGCTAAAAAGGAATACGAAGAGGCCTATTTCCAGATGATGGATTATTATTACAATACTGACGGGCTGGTGTATTCTTATTTTAAGTATGAACATTTGAAGAAACTTTTTGAAGTAAAGGAAGTTATATTCAGGGATGTTTGTAGAAATACCAAAGAAGAATTCCGGAAATTGGAAACTAAAAAGGCGGATTATGACAAAATGGCAAAAGCCAGAAATGAGGAACGCATAAAGGATGACGATTATTGGTCACAGATGTTTGATTTCTTAGAACAACGTGGACGCCCGTTACCAGAAATAGAAAAAACCCCCTTACAAAAAGCGTGGGATAAGTTCCGAGCGGAAGAAGGAAGCCTGACCCTAATACAGCGTGAACGACGTATTCAGGAATTGAAATTATGGAGGGAAAGAGAACAGGCAGAAAATAATTGAAAAATTATTTTGTTTAAAGAAATTTTTGTATATTAGCGTAAAATTATACCTTTTAAAAATGAATTATATAAATCAAGGAGAGAAGACTCGTAAGGAGTTTTTGCAGGAAGCTAAACTCTATGGGTATGAAATATTTACGGCTGATGTAGTTAAAGCGTTCCAAACTGATTTTATCGCTAAATCAAAATCTGGAGAACTGGACGACGAAGAACGCCTGGAAAAGGCTGTCGAATTGAATGACTTGAAAAGACAAATCGTTGTAAATGATGATCTTACCAAGTCTTTATTATTTTATCGGGAACCTCTTGTGGAATGGTTCGATAAAGCCCAGCGTACCGGACGCTATGCTGATAATCCTACTAATCGTCGGTTGCACCGTGTAGGTCAGCCTTACAAGAAGAGAGAAGGACATGGTGATGGAGAGGAGGAAGAAAAACCAACTGCTGGAGTTTTAGAGGCTAAAGAACGTCAAGAATATGCTGAAAGATATGGTACAGCCAAGAAGAGAGAAATTTCTCCAAGTGAGGAACGCCATAAAAAGAACGCTAAATATTGGGCTACACCAGAAGGACAGGCTCAATTGAAGAAGGAATATAAAGAAGCCTTTGGAAAGGAATATGGCGAAGAGGAAGAGAAAAAGAACAAAGTAAAATTTAGCGAAAAAGAACAAAGTAAAATTTATTCTATTCTGAATAATTCAGAAGATGTTGATGATTTTATAAGTACAGTTTCTAAAAAATTTGGTTTATCTTCTAAAAAATTGGAGAATTCTTCTTTTTATAAAAAGTATTCTAAAGGAGATAATTGGAGAGGCGACAGGGCTTATACTATTATGGATACTTTTATAACTGAAGTTCAAAATAATGGAGTTGATACTTATAAGGGATGATAATTAGATAGAATTTAAATTATTTTCCCATGGAGATCATGTATTCACAAGTGTTCTTATCAAGATAGATAATGTAATTTTAATTAAAATATAAAAAGATGGTAGTTTACATTTTTAGAAAAACAAGTGATATCACTATATACGGTGAATTATTAACCGACAATACAGGAACTCAGGATAATTGTTTCATTACTCAAACCCCCTCGGCTTCTAAAGAGTTGGTTGAGTTAGGTTTCAATTTCAATGTAGAACCTACTTCTGAATCTTTCCTGATTCAGTTTGCACAGGAAAAAGGCTTGACTCTGGATAAAATGGTACAGGGTGGAAACCATAAGATGATAAATCTGGTGGCCGATGGTTCTCTGGTTATTCCTTTGGATAGCATAGACCTCACTCCTGCTGAAGTGACGATTGCTATGGTTGGTAAAGATACTCCTGTAGAAGTAACCATTACTCCTACTCCGGATGATGCTTATCTTCCTCAGGGATTTGAAGTAGCTGGAACGATTGCTGGTGTAGAAATTACCCTTTCTGATAAAACAGTTACAGTAAATGCAACCGGAGTAACAGGTGCGATCAGCGGGTCGGTTACGATTGTTTCTAAGGATTATCCTGCTATTCAGAAAACGCTTGCTATCAGCATAACCGCTTAATCTGCTTGTTATGTCAAAGGCCAGGAAGAACAAGGTTGAACGTGTTGCAACCCCCTCGATGACTGATATCATTAAGGGGGTTGACACACTTCCTATTGAGGAACTTTCTTTATTACAACAAACACTTCCACAGGTTCTCCAAACTAAATTAGGAAAATCACTCTCCTCTACCAATGTAGAAGAAGTTTTACGTGCTCAGTATGTTTTAGAAAAAGCCAATAAGGAGATAGAACAAGGAAAGATGAAAGCGTTTTTCTTTGATCCTAATGGTTTTTCAAATAGTGGTCGTGGATTTAAGGAAGTTTTTAATGGCTTGCCTTTTACAGTTCTCCAGAGAATGGGGGAAGTTTTTATTGTAAAAGCAGTAGTTAATACCAGAATTGAACAAGTTCAAAACTTCTTAAAATTCAGTACAGAAGAACAAAAAGAGGGGTTCACTATACGCCGAAAGAAGTCTTTATTTGAGGATGCAAATGCAGAACTCAGCCCTGAAGAAAAGAAAATAGCGGAGCATATAGTTTACTTTTTGGAACATGGTGGTAATACTCGTAAATGGGATAATGTAGACACATTCCAGGACTTTGTTCGTAAAATATTGCGTGATAGCCTTACTTTGGATCAACTTGCTTTTGAATTGGTACGAAATGACCGATTTGAATTGGATAAGTTTAAAGCTATAGACGCCTCTTTAGTGAGGTATTTGGACGCTGTTGATCCGAAGTTCCGGGAAAGATTTGAACCCTATAAATTCAAAGGTTACTATCCTATGTATGCTATGATATGGGATGGTAATATTTTCCGTGATCCCACAACGGGTGAATATACTTTTTTCTATCCGTGGCAATTAGGGTTCGGAGTTAGAAATAAGGGGACGAATATATATAAGAACGGTTACGGTACTTCTGAACTGGAAACCCTTGTTGAAATTATAACATGGGTGTTATGGGGGATGCAGTATAATGGAAACTTCTTTAAACAGGGTTCACAGCCAAAAGGATTCATCAACGTAAAAAATAGTAACATTGATAATAACGTACTGAACAATTTCCGTCAGATTTGGACTCAAACAATGATGGGGGTTCAGAACAGTCATCGTGTCCCCGTTCTACAGGGTATTGATCTGGAATGGATAGATTTGCAGCATACCAATAGAGATATGGAATTTAACGAATGGGTTAAGTTCTTAATCATTATGGTATGTTCTGTTTATCGTATTGACCCGAGCGAGTTAGGATTCAATTTTGAGGGAGCTGCACGTATGTTCGGGCAAGATGGACAGCGTGAACGTCTTGCTCATTCTCGTGAAAAGGGATTGACTCCGTTGCTGGTTTTCCTACAGAATGTTATTAATAAGTACATAGTTGAGGAAATAGATAGTGATCTCGAATTTGCTTTCACAGGTATAGAAATCCAAGATGAACGTTCTCAGGTGGAACTTGATAAAATTAAGTTGGAATCTGGTATGGTGGCAATGCAGGATATATTCGAGAAGTATTCGGGTCGTCCGTTTGATGAAAAGAAAGATACTATCCTCAATAGTGTTTTCCAGCAAGCCCAAGCACAAAAGATGTATGGGGGAGGGATGAATGATACTGTTGATGAATACACAGGGGAAGAGGATATGAACTTTACAGATGAACAAGCCCCTGAAGAAGAATATGCTGAAGAAGAATTAACGGAGGAACAGCAAGCCGAAAAATCGTATGCTGCTAATCCTATTCTTCACACAGCTATGGAATACATTGGAAGTCATTGGGGGAAGAAATAAAAACTCATGGCAAAGGAAATTACATACGGGGGGATAAAGATCGTTATGAAACGACCTGTTCTGCAGGATAAAAAGCACCCTACAGTAAAAGACCCTGTTCGTTATCCTAAAATAGTGAACGGTTACGAAGATATTGCCAAGCGTTTATTCAGTAAGACCCTCAATGCTACTTTTGAAAGTATAGTAAAGAAGATGGTAAAGTTCAAAAATGAGTGAAATGGAAATAGTACCTTGATATGCTTTTTACACCAGAACAAGTCAGTTTAATTTTAGAGGACATAGATTTTCAGGGCTGTGTCCTTGTTGCATCTATTTTAGGAAAGGAAATGCTGACCGATGCTGATAAGGAGTTATTGAAAAAGTATAAGGTTAATTTGGATAGTTTAGTGATAAACTTTCCGCCAGCGCAACAAGCCTATTTATTCGGTAGGCTTGTTCCTATTTTGACACCTAATCAAATAGGCACAATTAGTTACAAGGATTTTGTTTCTTATCTTGAAAGAAATCAATATCGTACACCCACACAGCGGGAAATTGAGGAATATAAAATAGTGGCAAATCGTTCCTATTCTTACATAAAAGGATTGGGAACACGTATGAAGGAAATGACCACTAACTTTATAAGTGAGGCAGAATTGGAACTTGCCACAAAGAGAAGAGAGGCAGAAAGTTTAAAAGTAATAAAAGAGGAATTGACTTCTGCTGTATTGGAACGCAAGGCCGTACAAAAAATTACTTCCGATATTGCAGGCCGATTAAATGATTGGCAGCGGGATTGGGGAAGAATTGTTGAGACTGAGTTACAGAATATATATAACCTTGGAAATGCACAAACTATAGAAGACGAACATGGCGTTGATGCATTGGTATATAAAGAAGTTTATCCTCTGGCTTGTCGTCATTGTATTCGTCTTTATTTGTCCGGAGGTATAGGTAGTCGCCCAAGAGTATTTAAGTTGAGCGAGCTCCGCGCAAATGGAACGAATATAGGAAAGAAAGTAGTGGATTGGAAGGCCGTCGAGGGAACTGTTCATCCATGGTGTTTTAATAGTGGTGTTACTAAGATTTTTACAGCTAACGGGTGGAAAAATATAAAAGATATTGAAGTAGGTGATTTAGTTTTGACACATCTTAATCGTTTTCGCCCTGTTACAGATGTTTATAAGAGGGAATTTAATAGGGAAGAAGTTGAAATATTTAATATTCATTTTGAAACAGTTACTAAATATGGAAAACCTAAAAGAGGAATTTTACGCCGCATAACCGGAAATCACCCTGTATTGGTTAATGGAGAATGGATAGAAGCATCTAAAATAAAGGAAGGAGATTTTCTTGAAAGGAAAGAATTAAAGTGTGAAAAATGTGATAACTATATTCCACTTAATGAGCCTACAAAATGGTCTTTAGATTTATGCGGTACTTGTTCAAATAGATTGTCTGCGATAGAGCAATGGATGGATGAGGATTTAAGAAAAATTGTTGCAGAAAAGGCTCGGGAACAAATGAATAGACAGTATGAAAAAATGACTGTTGAAGAAAAAAGGGAATTAACTAAAGAAGCAAGAAAAGCATTTAATAGAAAATATCCAAATGGACGTCCGTGGCAAAAAGAAGTCATGAAAAAAGTTAATTCTAAAAATGGAAAAAGAAAAACATTTATAGAAAGAAAGCTAATTCATTTTTTAGAATATTTAGGTATAGAATATGAAGTTGGTAAATTCCTGGAAAATGATGGCACATTTGTTAATAATGTAAAAGGGTATTTCCCTGATGTATTTATTCCTAAATTAGGAATAGTTTTTGAAGCAGATGGAATTCATTGGCACAATCCGGATTATGATAAGATAAGAGATGAAGATATTAAGAGAGTATTTGGATATGATACTTTCCGTTTTTCAGAAGAAGAAATAAGAAATAAAGGGGAAGAGGTTTGCAAAAAGATATCGAATATATGCAATAATCATTCAGGGTTCTTTAGGGGTGTTGAATGTAGGGTTCTTAAAATTGAAAAATTAAATATTTCAAAAAAGTCACCTAAATACTTGTATAATTTTGCAGTAGAAGAAGATGAAAGTTATTTAGCTGACGGGGTTGTTGTTCATAATTGTCGATGTGAATTAAAATATTTGCCCGAAGGATGGGTATGGGATGAACAGGAAGGAAGATTCAGAGCCCCTAAGGTTAGCAAGGAGGAACGGGTACAACGTACTTCAAAGGTTAGGATTGATGTTGGAGATCGTCATTTTGAAGTTTAAATTATTTTTATTGTGTTATTTGAATAAAAATTTGTATATTTAACGGAAAATATAGAAAACAAAATGGGAATTTTAGATAAAATTTTAGGAATAAGTTCAGCTAAAGAAAAGCTCAATGAATATCGTGAGTATTTGGCTGAAATGGACGATATAGATAAATCTGCTACAGCATGTTCGGATGAATTTATGATCGAAAAATCTAAGATTGATTTCTTGGATGAAATGGAAGAGGATAAAAAACAGGAGCTATTAAAAAGTTATGATAGTTTCATTACCACACACAAGGCTAAAGTTAGTTCTTTGTGCAACCGCCGTACTTCCATACAGAAAGCGATGTCTAAGTTAGAAAAGGATGATGAAATTTCTGAAGACATACAGGTGATAAAATCTATGCACCTGTTTAAGAAATCTTACGAAAAGGGTGAAATAACGAAGTCGGTTTATTTTGATATCTTAAAAGCAAAACAAGGCGGTATCAAATATGCTGATATTATAGTACGGAATCCTTTTGGAGAAGTTCTTATACTTGAAAGAGTTAAGAATGATTATTCTAAAGAAGGATGGTGTATTCCAGGAGGACATGTTGATGTAGGGGAAAGTTTTAAAGAAGCTGCTCGGCGTGAATTGAGAGAAGAAACAGGGTTGGATTTTTCTGAGAATGACCTTGTAAAGGTAGGTTCTTATAAGAAAGACGGTATAGAAATCGAATATTTTGAAATTTGGTTGCAATTTGATGAGTATTATAATTACCCCATTACTCTCGATTCCAGAGAACACAGTAATAAGAAGTGGGTTAAATCTGAAGATATGGATGATTATCATTGGGAGTATGAAGATATGCTTTCTAATGTGAATAAAATAATTTGTCCGTGGGAAGAGGTAAAAAAAGAACAAGCTATTGTTTTAAAGGCTTTTGCAGATGGGTTAATTTCTCAGGAAGTTTTTGATGAATTCCTTAAAAAGGCTCATAAAAAGGATGAATTGGAAAAGGCCGTAAACAAGCATTATTTCAGCAATAAAGAGCGTGAAAAATTAGCAGATAAAGGGGAAGCGATGCCGGATGGAAGTTTTCCTACTGTTTCTTTACAAGATTTTAAAGATGCTGTACGTTCAATTGGTAGAGCGAAGAATCCTGCAGCGGTAAAGAAATACCTTTTACGTCGTGCAAAAGAAAAAGGGTGGGAAGAGCATGTGCCTGATGATTGGGTAAACGAAAAAGAAGAAAAGGCCGAAAAGGGGGTTGATTATCAAGAAAGCGGAGAACGACATTTTGACGGTATAAGCGGATCCAGTCATTCCTCCTATTCTATCACCAAAGGAGAGGAGAAAGCCGTTTCTATGGGAGGACAGGGAGCAGCTTTAGCAAAAGAAAGTTTGGATGGAGAGGAAAAGAATTTAGATGTTATTCATAAGGGAAAATGGGCTAAAGTTGGAGAAGAACGTACCAGAAAAGACGGGGTATATCGCAAGGAAACAAGTGGATGGAAAAGGGTTGAAGAAAAAGGTAAAGTTGTTGATGGGGAAACTTTTGATTATGTTAAAGATATTATGGGGGATGATCCTTCTTTCCAGAAATTAATAAAGGATTGGGAAGAGGATATTGAAAAGGAACGGAAAGAATATTCAGACCCTAAAAGATCTGAACAAATGGGGAAGGATGCCGCTGCCGGAGAAAAAGTAACCGTGAATAGAGAAGGAAATAAAGCAACGGCAACTCACTGGGATAAAGAATCTGGATTCTTTGATGAGGAAGGATTTAAAAAGGCTAAAAAAAGAGTTGATGTTGAATATTCTAAGAAACTTTATAGCCTTGTAAAGAAAAAGTATGAATTTCCTAAAGATGAATTCTTTACCAAGTCTAAAGAAGAAGACCACATTTTAGAAATACTTTATAAGGCAATAGCCGAGGAATTACTTGCATGGTATCAATATTTCATTGTTACTAATTTTATGAAAGGAAGACAGCGTAAAAGCCTTGAAAATACTTTCATAGAACAGGCAGCCGATGAATTGAATGATCATACAGTTAAGTTATTACAGCGTGTAAGCGAGTTAGGTGGAGATATAGAGAAAGTTGATTCTCCGGAAAAATGGATAGAGTTAGCTGATAGTAAATTTTATCCGCCTAAGGCCGATTATGATGTTCCTACTTTGATAGATGAAAATATCAAATCGGAAGAAGATGCTATTAAGCGATACAAAGAATTGTGTGATATTTCCAAAGAAAAAGATCCTACGACGTATCTTATGTCTATGGAAATATTAAAGGACGAAGAAGAACATTTACGTGCCCTTAAAGACTTTAAAGAAGATTTAGAACAAAGTAATAAAGAATAAAGAGATGAGCGAGAACTACTTACCAAGATATGGAGCGGCCAGTCCGGTAATACAGGTTGATGCAAACGGCTTCCCTGTTACACCGTCCATCGGAAGAGCGTATAATTATGCTTCATTACCAGAGGAAGATATTACACTTGATAAAGTTCCTGTAAATCCTCCTATGAAGAGCCCTTATTTTTATGTGATACCTTTGGTCGCTGGAACAATAAAGGTTCAATTGCAGGCACAGCAAGGGGATGAATACTATACTATTTCCGCAGCCGAGGTAAATGCGTATCTTGGTTGTGCATTGCCATATCGTATTTCTAAAATAATTGTGGATGGAACTTCGGTTTCTTCATTTTCAATAGCTTATTGATCATGAGTGGAATTTCAGTAGGATATAGGCCAGGAAAAGGAGGAGAATCTCCCGAACCCCCCAAGTATCAGGAAAAATCTGTCTCTATTATAGAGAATGGAAATAGTATAGTTTTACCGGATTCTGGATATGATGCTCTTTCAAAAGTAACTGTTAATGTAAATGTTCCAGAGGACGAATGGAGTACTGCACTACAAACAGCTATTACCGAAGGACACGGTGATTGGCAGAAAGAGGAAATGCTTCAATTATACCAAGCGGACGCAGATGTGTTTAAAACATGGAATACAATACCAGCGTTTGTTGGGCCTACATATAAATTCTATTCATATAATTATATACCCGATTTACCATTACCTAATAATGTTGCAAATATATTTTCAGGATGGAAAAATATAAGAAGAGTTCCTGATAGTATGGATTTTACAGTAAAACCTAATATTGGAGGATTGTTTTTTAATTGTTTTTCTTTAGAGGAAATTCCATTTAATAACAAAGAATTAGCTACAATTAGTTTACAAGGTTCTTTTAAAAATTGTTATTCATTATTTGGAGACATTATAATAAAGGCTCCTAATTGTTCATTACTTAATGCTGCTTTTAGTTATTCTTTAAATATTGAGTCGATAACATTAGAAACAGCACCAGTTACGGAATTTTTAGAAACATTCTATAATTGTACTAATTTAAAGTCAATTTATGGATTTAGGCCTTCAGAAAATGCAACTTATTTCAATTCTGTTTTTATTGGCTGTTCATCTTTAAAAAATTTAACTTTTGCATCAGATGCTGTTATATCAAATAATCTTGTATTATTTTATTCCAATTCTTTAACAGTTGATTCTATTATGAACGTAATAGATGTTTTAAAAGATTATACAGGAGGTACAGCTCATACATTACAATTAGGAGCTACTAACTTAGCTAAATTGACTGACGAACAAAAAGCAATTGCTACTAATAAAAACTGGGTACTTGCATAATGGAACATGTTACAACTGAAATAGAAGATAAGTTCATTAATGTGATTGCCGATGATGGGTATTGGCTTACACAGTATAATGAAAAGAAAGGAGAAGAATTTTATGCTACTAAACGGATATGTACTCCTTTAAGTTATGTTTTAGAAGAGAATGGTTGGAGAGTGATAACTGATGAGGAATACCAATATTATAATGATAATAAAGGAGATGGAAGAGAAATTTAATTTTTTCATAGGGGTTGATCCTGCCGATATTGAAAAGGCTAAAAAATTTGAAAAGGACGATGACCGTCGTTATGAAAATATGATTTTCGAGGGGGTTGCTTCGGATTCTTCTGTAGATACAGATGGAGAATCTATGGAACCTTCGGGATTCGATATAAGCTACTTCAAGAAAAGCGGGTTATTTAATCTTGACCACCTAACCACCAGAGCGGATAGCCAGAAATCTCGTTATTGGGTAGGAGAACCTTTGGATGCCAAAGTAACCAATAATAAATTTTGGGTTAAGGGGAAGTTATGGAAGAAATCACCTGAGGCCCGAGCCTTTTGGGACAAGTGTTTGGAAATGAAAGAATCCGGATCCAGCCGTAAACCCGGAATGTCTATTGAGGGAAAGGTAATGGAACGAGATAAGAACAATCCTAAAAAGATTAAAAAGGCACTTATTACCAATGTAGCCCTGACGATGAACCCCGTAAACAGTAATTCATATTTGGATTTGGTAAAGGGAATTCAGAGTAAAGATTTTGTGGATTATCAATTTGAAACCGAAAAGGATTTTAATACTTCACCTATTTTAATAGAGTATGAAGATGAGAATGGTAATATGGTAGTAGTTGATCGCAATTTTAAGATGTCGGTTTTTCGCAAGCCAAAATCAAAAGATGAGGAAACTATTTTGAAAAATTACAGGGAGGGCAAACTTTCTGAAAAAGTTTTCAAAGATTTTTTGAAAAAATTGTGAAAAATATTTTGTTGATTGAAAAATATTTATTAATTTAGTACAAATAAAAATTTTTAAGAAAATGGAAGGAATCGAAGACAATAAATTGGTAAAATCTATGCTTAACGCTGGGTTTTCGCCTGCTTATATTGCCGAACAAATAGAAAAAGGTGGTATTAAGTTGGAGAAGTCTCGTAAAAAAGTCGAAAAGGCTGAGTTTGACGAGAAAGACGACAAGGCGGCCGAAGAAGCTGCTGAGCAAATGAAACACACCGAGGAAGATGAATACGATGAAGGATTCGAATCGGGTGAAGAAAAAGAAAAGAAAGAGGAAGAAGATAAAGCATTAAAGGCCAAAAAAGATAAACTCAAGAAAGGCAAAGACTGCGCCAAAGCAGAAGAGGCTGAAGAGGATATGGAAAAGGCCGAAATGAAAAAGGAACTCGAAACTGTTAAGAAGAGCCTTGAAACTATTACAGATAGTTTCGGTGAAATGAAAGACCTTTTCAAATCTTTCATGGAAAGCACCAAAAACAAAGCTCCTGAATTCAAATCTGAGGCTCTGGGCCGTGTCGCTACTTTGGAAAAGTCTATGAACTTTGAAAAAGATGACACTGGAAAACTCGTTTTGAGTGTAACAAAAGACCGTAATGCTGTACGTGAAGCAATAGCAAAGAGTATCAACGGATGCAAGGATGAAGGAATCAAAAAGAGCCTCCAGGCTGATGCTATGGCTTATCTTACCGATCCTTATGCAGACGGTTCCTATATCGGAAAATCTGTTGCATACCATTTGTTTAATGAACACGGTATTCGTTTAACTGATTAATTTTATTTAAGATAGAAAACAAGATGGAAGATTTATTTAACTATTCAGAAGCTGGCGGACAGGGTGCAGAATTTATCGGCCAGTCCGGTCAGGATATCATAAAAGCAATGGAAGCCGGACTGCTGACTGGTATGCAGTATGACGGAGTTTTAAATACTGGAGGAGGTTTAAAGGTTGAATCCCTGGACGCCGTTCTGAAAGTATTGGAAAACCGTCTGAACCAGTTGGTGTTCTTGCTTGAAATGCCGACTCAGAAAATTGACAATACCGTACACCAGTTCAACCAGCTGGATAAATACGGTATGGAAGTAGGTATCTTCAACAACGAAGGAGAAACTCCTACCGAAACTGATTCTCTGTATCGTCGTAATTCGATTATCACCGCCTTTACGGGTGTAGTTGGTCAGGTTACTCACCCCGCTATGTTAGCTCGTTTAGCTGGTGGTATGAATATGTATACGAAGGAAGTTGAGAACAAAACAATCTTGCTTCAGACTATACTTGACCGTCGCCTGGTAGATGCTGATCGCAGCAAGATTCCTACTGCATTTGATGGCGTATTCAAACAGCATCTTAATGGTATCAACCAGATTTATGGAGACATTGCTGGTAAGACTACCGAACAAATGCTTGATGATTACTTTGGAGACGTTTCCATGATCAATGCAGATGGAGAAGTGCTGACAGATTCTATGATTGAAGATGCTTCTCAGGCTGTTGTCAACGATCGTAACGGTGAGATTGACCGTATCATGTCTAACCCTGCTGTATTCAATCAGTACGTAAAACAGTTCCACGAATCAAAACGTGTAATTGTTGGTTATCCTAATGGTGTAACCGGAGCTACTATGGGTCAGTCGGTGAATACGATCACTACTCAGTTCGGGCAGGTAGCTGTGAAGAATGACAAATTCTTTGATGAACGTAAGCCGATCAAATCCACGGCACAGAAATCGTTTGCAAAAGCTCCGAAGGCCGTTGTTGCTGATCCTTCGGCTCCGGTGGCCGTGGTAACTGATACCAAGACTAAATTCGGAGCTCATGCAGGTACTTATTTCTATGCAGTAACGGCTAAGAATAAATACGGAGAATCCGCTCCTGTTGTTCTCAATCCTGATGCTGCTCAGGCTGTAACTGCTGCTCAGGCTGTAACTGCTTCTCAGGCTGTAAACCTCAAATTCACGGCTGGAACCGACGATCCGTACCCTGCAACGTGCTTCGTGATTTACCGTTCCAAGGTGAACCCTGTTAATTTAGCAACTACTGACCTTTATCCTATCTTCGAAGTTTCTACTTCGGAATTGGCTTCTGGTTACGATGGTGCTGATGCCGGACAGGTTCGCGACCGTAACCGTATAATTGCGGGTACTAAATCCGCTTTGGTATATTACAATTCTTCGGATATCAATGAGTATTTGCAGTTTGCTGATACGATGAAAATGGACTTCGCAATCACGTCACCTGCTCGTCGTTTCGCAATTCTCAACTATGGTACTCCGGTATTATATCAGCCTGGAAAAATTGCCCGTATCTACAATCTGAAGGCTTCTACCGGAGCTGTTTAACAGATAGTAGACAAGTTTTGAGGGGGAGGGGTTTCATGCAATATTTCCCCTCTCCCTTTTTTATTAATTTAAAAAGGAAAAGTTATGAAAGTTTTATTAAGCAAAGTTTACAGAAATCAAAAGTTGAATTTTGGAAAATTCTTCGTTGAATTCAAAGGAGAAAAAGCCCAAGTAAGCGATGAACAGGCTGAAGAAATTTTAGCCAGTGGCTTCCCTAATATTTTTTTAGAAGGAGATAAAAGTATTGGAGATAATGTTGAAGCCAAAAGAGTAGCGGCTGAGGAAGCAAGCGAAAGAGAGATTGAATTGGTACAGGAAGTAAATCGCCTTACCGATAAACTTGCAGCCGTTGAACTTGAAAGAGATAAATTAAAAGCTGATAACGAGGCCTGGAAAAAAGCATACCAGGAAGCAGTAAAGGCAACGGGAGATGAAAATCCTGAGCAAAAAGAAGGAGGAGATGCTCCTATTTCTGATGGTGAAAAGGAGGAAGTAATTGATGAAAATGAAAATCCTGATGCTAAAGAGGAATTACGTGCTGCTATGAATGGATTAACCGTTAAACAGCTCAAAGAACTCGCAAAGGGAAAGGATTATAACCTGACAGATGAAGACATTGCTCCTTACCCTAAAAAGGCTGATTTGATAGAATTCTTACTTACCAGATAATAAAATGGGAAGCATTGTTCTTTCTATAAAATACAAGAAAAATTCGGGAATAGTTCTGTCCTCGGCAGAACTATTCTCTAATTATTTGTATGGTATTAATATCACGGCAAATGACGGAACTTCGTTTGCAGATGAAAATTTGGATTTCTATATAGAGGCGGCTCAACGAGAGATTGAAAATTATTTCAATTTACGTTTTCAGAAGCAGTTGATAGAAACGGAAACCCTTGCTTTTAATAGGAAGGACTATTTCCAAATCTTTCCTATATTGAGTACGAATTTCCCTGTGAATAAGCCTATGTCGTTGATAGGGATGCTCAATAAGATGGAACAAACAGTTTATCCTCAACAATGGCTCACTAATCAATTGACCAATTATGGTCAGTTTATGCGCCGTATATCGGTAGTTCCAAATGGAGCTTCTACAGCAAAGGCAAATGCAGATATTATTCTCACAGGTATAACAGCACAATTAGGAATTCAAAGGTTTGATAATATCCCTGATTACTGGAACATGCAGTATATAACAGGCTTTGATATTGAAAATCTTCCAATGGATTTAATAAATATCGTTGGAATGACTGCTTCATTTGGGCCTTTGGGTATAGCTGGAGACCTTATTTTGGGGGCTGGTATTGCAAGTCAGTCGTTGAGTGTGGACGGACTGAGTCAATCAATAGGTTCCACAGCTTCAGCGACTAATTCGGGTTATGGTGCGAGAATTCTTTTGTATCAAAATCAGATAAAAGAAAGTGTGAAAAGATTAAAGCTCGTTTATGACGAGCCTAAATTTGTCGTATTCTAATGGCAGATGAAAAAAGTATTTTGGTTGCAACCCCACAACCCGCTCAGGGTTATGCACAAGTAGCATTCAGGCCGGATGAGTTTGATAATGCTGTTTGGGGGCACGCCTATAATGCTATATTTGAAAGAGCTATTCGTTGCCCGTGTAGCACGGGAGACCATCCATTACCTAATTGTGAAAACTGTTTAGGTACTGGATATTTTTATATAAACCCATACAAATCACAGGCTTTATTGATTGGCCTGAATGCTACTAATCAATATAAAAGTTGGTCTATGGAACTTGTCGGAACGGTTTCCGTTACGGTGAGAGACAGAGATAAAGAACATTTAGGATATTTTGATCGCATAACATTAAGCGACCAATTTGCACAGTATTCAGAGAATTTAGAGATACGTACTGCTCAGGATGGGACTATGTTCATTTTCACCATGTATGCAGTACAGGAAATATTAGGGATATGGTCTTTTCAGGGCGTAACCCAGCCTCTAAAAGTTCTTCCAAAGGGTTCTTATTCTGTGAGTGATACAAATCCGTATGTAATAATAATTGATCCAGATCAAATAGGGGTAAATAATACTATCTCTATTGCATATAAACATAAGGTAGAATATCATGTATTGGATTTCCCTCATGAAATAAGGGCTTCTATGAGGAGGGATAAATCAGGTAGGTATGAAGTTATTCAGTTACCTATTAATGCTATTGCCAGAAGGAGTCATTTGATAAGTGCTAACCGACCTAATTTTGACGGAACAGGTATAAATTCAAATCCAAATGTTACCTATTAATATAGATATTTCTGAAGTGGTGAATGAATTCACCCTGACGGCTGGACAAAGTCAAGCCCTCGGAGAATCTATTATAGATAATATCGTTGCTGAATATACTTCGGTTTGGAATAAAGAGGTGGAGAACAACCTGCATTCTACTCGTCAAATTTATAAAAGAGCGATGGTAGTGTGGCGTAAATCACCTACCGAAGCTGAGTTCGTACTTTCCTACCAAGATAGTCCGTTGGTGAAGATGCTGGAAGACGGATCACCGCCTTTTGATCAAAAACCATTCTTTGAAAAGTCCCCAAAAGCAAAAAGGAAAATAGGCGGGGGATGGTATTTAACCATTCCTTTCCGCCACGCTACTTCTTCGGCTGTGGCTGAATCTTCGGTATTTTCTTCTGTGTTACCTAAAGATGTTTATAAGATAGCCAAAGAAAAGGCTCCAGCAGCTTTAAAGAAAAGTGATTTACCGGAGCAATACCAAAAATTAGGAGTGCGTCCTGGAGTTGTTTTGAATGGGATTGTAATGCCAGAGTACCAGCATAAATCAGCTAAATATGAGGGGTTGGTACGGGTGAATGTTTCTTCTACAAAGAAGGAAAATCGGGGAGGATATTTTACGTTTCGCAGGGTGAGCGATAAATCGGCTCCTAATAGCTGGATTTACGGAGGAATGACAGCACTTAAATTGATGGATAAAGCATTGGTTAGGGCTGACATAAGTAATGTCGCTGACAGGGCTATAAACGATTTCTTAAAGAATATATCATGATGCAGATAGCACGTATAAAGGAAATAACATTGGGGCTTTTGGATTGGGTCTCTAATGATTTGAAAAATTCAACTTCAGATGAAGAAACTTTTTTATATAAGGTTTTAGGTGATTCTGAGGACGGAAGTTTTAATTTTTTCAAACAAGCAAAAGGAATATATGGACGTAATGCCGAAAGTTCAAGAAAGATAGGGGTAAGCATGGAATTCCCCCGTGACCGAATGAACGTTCCTTTATATGTAGTTCGTGAACCGAGAAGAATTCCTAATCAAGATGCCGCTATTGGTGGATATGTTGAACCTTATCTCGGAATAGGGGATGATTTAGGAGAGTATCGTGATACCAAACAATTCAGTTTTACGATATTATGTGTATCTGAAAATTTTTTAGAATCAATATTGCTTTCTGAAGTCTTGTATTCTTTGTATTTGGCAGCATGGGAAACTCTGAATAAAGAGTTCACAAGAATTTCATTCGGTCTGGAAGAGGTGGTTGCGGAGTCAAATATTTTTCCTATTCCATTGTTTATGAGGGCAATAAATCTTAATTTTTCAAGTGAAAATTATGTTCCTCCTATAGACACGGAAGACCTTGCTCATTTTATAAAATTCCAATATGAGCCAGGAATAATGGAATAATAAATGGAATTTAAAGTTTGTAGAGATAAGAAATTTTTGTATATTTGGTAAAATAAATAATTGATATTATGGCGACGACTGTATATTTTGATAATAGACAAGTAACTTTACCCGGAGCATATTCTAACATTGTCTCTGGAGAAAGAAATCCAGCTCGTAATTTAGATTATGGAAAGGTATTGGTTATTGATACCGGAGTCCTTTCTAATGCTAAATTGGATAACGTGAATACTACCTATTTTGGAGGCGGGGCTGGTATTGCTGGAGAAACCGCTTCGGGAGCCGAAGCCGTTTACACTTTTACGAACATTGATGATTTTAAGAAATTCATAAAGGGTGGTGGGTTCTATAAACTTTCTGATCCGTTGTTTTATCCTGATCCCAATAATGCTGATGCAGTAGGTATTTCCGAAATTTATTTTGTTCGTGCAGCTAAAACTACTGCACCCATTATGACCTTTACCGCTACAGGTGGAGGAGAGAATGGAGGTATGTTTAAAGTAAAATGTAAGGATGAAGGAACTGGAGCTAATGGTGTAGTAACTGGAACGAATCTTTCTTCTGGTTATGGTTTTATCATTGTTCCCGGAGTAGAAGATACTACTAAATTCATTCTCCAGATTTGGGGAGGTACGTTTACAGGGCTTTATGAGGGAGATAATCTTCCTTTTGATGGAGTAACCGCTCTCAATTCTCAGCCGATCCTTTATGCTGAATCTCCCGAGTTTGATAATATTCAAACTTTATTGGATTGGGCGAATACAAGTGCGGCATTCAATAATTATTTCGTTCTTGACAGCTCTTCGGCGGTTACTGGAACGGGAGCTGTTGTTGCCGTTGATGTAGAAAATTATGGAGCATGGAGCGAAGAAGGAGGAAACCTTGCAACCGGAGGAACTATTACTTATGATACAGCAGGTACGACCACTTATTTAGATCAGGTTCTTTCCGCTGTAGCTGATTCCGACTATAACATGGTATTCACCGACCAATTCGGTTCTAATGCTTATGGTACGGTTAATAAAAAGATTCTGCAGCATATAAATAATGATTCTCGTTTCAAACGTTTCCTTTGGGTTGGTGCATACAATACAAAGGATGAATTCAGCGAATCGTTAGCCGTTGCTCAGAATTTTGATAATTGCTATGTACAGGTCGTACACGGTGAAGTAGGAATGGCTTCTGAGTTGATTGGTACGGGTTATCGCTGGTGGGGAGTTATGTACAATCTCGCTTCCATGGTGGGTCGTACGGCTGGTAAACCGCCTTATGTCCCTATTACTCAGAAATCTATCGGTATAGACAAATTACGGCACATTCTTAGCAAAGATGAGCAGAAACAAGCCTTAAAGAGAGGATTGTTAGTTACTATCTTTAATGCAGATACCGGAAATTTCGTGATTTTGCAGGGTGTAAATACGTTGCAGGATAATGAATCTTTGTTCAATAGCAAAGGACAGTCCTTCTCTATTCAGTTTATGCGGATAGTAGATCAGCTGAACAGAGAGCTCGTTATAAACAGTTCGATTGATTTGCTCAGCGATGAAAATGGTGTGAATGCAAATACGCTTCGGGCTGGAGACGTACAGAACTGGACTATTGCTTATCTTCAGAGCAGGGTTGCAACTATATCTCAGGATAATTTAATCCTCGCATTTAAGGACGTAGTAACAACCAAGACGGATGATTACTATTATACCACGTATAAAATAATGGTGAACAATGAAATCACGAAATTGTTTTTCCAGGGCTATTTAATAAGGGCTTAAATGGATTTTCATTTTTCAAAGAGTTTAAAAATAAATAAAAATATATAAAAATGGCAGGACCAAGAACTTTTACAGCTCCTAATGCGCTTATTACTATAGGGAATAAGACTTGCGGATATGTTCGGACAGTAACCTTTACAGAGAATACTCAGAGAGCGACTGTTCGTGGATTAGGATCGTTAGCTGCTGACGAATTACCTCCTATAGCGTTGGATAATCAGTTCTCTTGCGATATGTTCTTTTTGGATTTCAGTGCTCCTGGAATGCAGGAAATGACACGTAACCAAGCAAGCGTTGAACAGATTTTGAATACTTTATCGTTAGGGGATTTTGGATTCACGTTGGTAATTTATCGTAAGACGATACGTACTCAGAATAATGCGAAAATAGTTACTGAAGTGAATTTAGACGGCCAAACTGTCGTGATGATTCCGGAATGTTTGGTTACTTCTAAACAATTTAGTCTTTCCACAGAAGGAATCGCAGGGTATAATGTTAGCGGTGTTTACCGTGAACCCGTTTCTACAGCAGAAAATTAATACAATAAAAACAGGAAAAGATGGAAGCAGAGTTAAAATTTGAATTCAAAGGGAAGGAATATAAGATATCTCTTCCTAATGTTGGTCAGTATATGATGATGGAGGTATTGCGTCAGCGATACACAGATGGTCAGTATGGGGCAATGTTAAAGGGCGATTATTTAAGCCAGGAAGCTACTTATATGGTGGAATTGCGTATCATTATGCAGGTGCTTTGTCCTGAATTGACGAATGACTTAAAGGTTGATTTTGTTGATTTAGGTTTGAAGGACTACACCGAGTTACGGGAGCTTTATATGGAAAAGATTCGTCCTTTCATTAATGATATGGCAGCAATGCTTTCTACTGTACCAAAAAAGTAAAGGATCATGAACGCTGACGATGTACGTGATTATGTCGTTCGGTGGAATAATAAGTTTCCTTGTGACAGGTGGTGGCGACAAAAACACGGAGTCGCATTTGGCTCCCCTGAGCACAGGGAAACTTCTTTTATAGACCAATGCTTTGAGTTTGTAGAAGATATGATGTTTGCCGAATTGCAGGAGGAACGTAAAAAAGCAAATGAGTACGTCCCTAATGAGGGTGACTTTATGAAAGTGGTCGTACCTCCTGAGGATGAAACGATGGAAGATTTCGTGGAACGTTGCCGACGTGAATTTGGCATAAAACCAAAAGAATAATAAAATGGCAGGCGAAGACAAAAGAATACGAGTATCGGCTGATACCTCTCCTATAAATGATATAAGGAATTCAGTAGCCTCACTTTCAAGGGAGTTGTTGAGTTTCTATAAGGAGAATGAACAGATTTGGAGGAGTGGGATTAATAGTTTAGAGAAACAGATACGTTTACTCGAGAAGAAAAATTCTTTAGAACGGCTGACACAAACAGATGCTCGTACTGCTTCTCAGGCACAGGCACAAGTAACTTCACAGGTAACACAACCTTTTGACTTTGATAAGGGTGGTTCTGTGGAGATTTTGGATGATATCAAAACCATTCTACAGCAGATTCTTGCTAAAGAGGATAAAGAAAGTACCAGGCCTCCGAAAACAAATGAAAATAAAGTTCCTGTAGATAGAAGTAAACATGATGACACCGTTCAGGCTTCTGAAATTTGGAGGAGAAGAGGGAGAGATGTAACTACTTCCGTAGGAGATTCAGTGATTGGTAAACCTACATCGATTGGGAATGTGGTTAGTTCCTTATTTTCCACGTTGGGTTCTGGTTTAATGAAATCAAATCCAATTTTGGGAGCAGCTTCTTCCGTTATTGGGGGAGTTGTTAGTGGTTTAACTGAAATAGTAGGAAAAGGATTAGAAGCACGAGCTCAGGCTGAAAAAAATAGTTTAGGGTTAGCCCAATTGACAGGCAGGGGATTGAATGAAGTAACTTCCAGTTCCATTTTTAAAAGTTATGCAAGATCTTTAGGGCTTACAGGTTCTGAATTTGCTGCAAGCCAAGCAGAATTAATACGTGCCGCCGGAGGTAAGGGGTTTAGTGTTTATGGTAATGAAACAGCGAACGTCCTTGCAATGCAACGCATTACAGGGCTTGATCAGGGAAGTATAAATCAATTACAAGGTTCTCAACGTTTTAGTATAGGAGGAGTTGGTTCTACTACAATAGTTGGAACAATAGAAAAATCTTTACGACAAGCCGGAAAACCCATAGAAGAAATTCGTGCTACATTAAAGGAATATGTAGACACTTATAATTCAACCAGCCAAAAACAGCTGGATGTTATGGGTCGTTTTGATTCTAAAGAATTGATCGGTGCTTTGATGGCTATACAGCAGGCTACAGGAGCTGAAGGGAAGCAGTTGAGGAGATATCAAGAAGCATTCACAGGACAATCCATAGCAACGGATGATGTTACGAATGCTTTATTATTACGTACTGCACGTAGATTGAATCCTAATGGTACGTACAGTGATTTGATGGCCGATATTGAAAAGGTTCGTTCTGGTGGGGATCAAGATTTTATGAAATCCTTTTTGGGACAAATACAAGGTATGTCAGGGAATAAAGAATCATATCGTATGATTCTTAAAGCTATATTCCCTAACCTTTCTCAGAATGACATAAATGAATTTTCAAATACTGGAAATACAGATATGTTATTTGAAAAGATAAAAGCTGCTTCAGGAGATTATAATTTAGATACTGCGAGTAAAATGGTAGGTATTATGGAAGCGAATAATGCTTATCAGAAAACTATGCTTGAAAGGATCGGAGAAGGAGCTATCCCTTTAGTAGAAGCCACTAATAAAATACTTGATTCTTTAAATAATATATTACTATATTTAAATCAGCATGGAATAAGTGGGGCAATAGAACAAGGGGTATTAAATATGGAAAAATATATTCCTGATTTTATTGTAGAAGAACAGAAAAAACAAAGAGAAATGTCTGAAGAAATTTTGAAAGAGACAAATTTAGTAAAGCGTTCTATCATGAATATAGGTCAGAATATAGATAAATTACCTATGATTTAAAAATTTATTATATGTTTTTAATTTGGAAATACATAGGAAAAGAAAACCTCCCTATCGAGAAATTGCCTGAATATAAAAATGTTTATTCAGAAATGTCTTCGGAGGATATTTTAAAATTAGAATATAAGCCTCCTTTTGCAAAAGAAGAATTCAAAGGATGGACTAACAGAGAGTCTATTTTAAGAAAATATACAAAAGAAGAATTAAAAGAAACAGGCGGAGAACCTAAATTTGTAAAGCCTGAAACATTTTTATGTTATGATGATGGGAAAATTGCAGTCAATTTAGCTTCCATTCCTAATGCTAACTTATTTTTAGAACAGAAAGGATTCGATGCTTTTTGGAGCGAAAATTACAAGAAATTAATAGAGAACGATGGTTATGTTCCTGCAGAAACAGTTCCACAGGGAGAGGGAATAAAATACCGAAATTTGAATGTCCGAATTTGGATATATAGCCGTGCATTGGAAAAGATATTGGATGTTTCTCCTTTTGTTATTAATTGCAGCACCAGCAAGACAAAGGAGATGGGTTCTTTTTCAATAATGTTACCTCCTATTTTATCAAACGAAGCCTTTGAAGGAACTAAATATGATTATACTCATATTTTCAATACTGAAGATTATGACGGTAATTTGAATTGGGATTTTTTTGAAAAAAACATACAGTATAATGATATAGTATTTTTACGATTTGAAAAGTTAAAGTTAGAGAATGAGTTGGAAAATACTTATTCTGGAAACCTTATAATACCAAACAGCAGGCTTGGGAATCAAAGTGAAGATATACCAGAAGAAAATTCAGAAGGAGAATTTAAGGTATGGGATATGATAGGTTTGGTAGATGATGTAATTTCTTCTTATAGTTCTGAGTATGATAAGTTATTGACAATTAGTGGGCGTGATTTAACTAAACTCATCGTAGAGGATGGCAGTTATTTTATTCCTTTGAAAAATACCGAAGGAAGTCAGGATAATTGGTTTTATGGTGGAGATAAGACTTCTCAATGGTTTAAACGGAATGTTGTTTCAGGTAATTATGATAATATATTTAGCTGGGATTTTCGTCGTATAAATGAAACATTTGCTTTTGTAATTAGCCAGTTGGCAAATTTAGGAATAGTTTCCAATAATCTATTTTCATCTTATGGGGACAGAACAACGGATTCTATTTCCATGAATGATCAGGGGTTGTTTTCGCTTTCTGATAGAAATAACGGTATTTGGAAAATAGTTAAAGTATTCATAGAAAAAGCATTGGAAAAACGTGCTTTAGTGGATACTTCTTTTGCAAATCCAGATGGAACAATCCAAGATCTGATGCAAAGATTATGCCAATATCCATTTGTTGAATTTTGGGGAGATACATATATTGATACTTTTGATTTTGTAGTAAGACAACCTCCGTTTTCAATGGAGTCTATTACACAGGTAAAGGATGAGCATTTGTATGTAGAGATTGAAAAGGATGATTTACTTTCTTTTTCTCTTTCTTATGATAATACGTATTATTCATGGTATCAAGTTTATCCTCAAAATGCTTTTATTGCGAATAGTGGGTTTGCTTCTTTAGCCTTTGTTCCTATAATTTTTTATGATGAAATTGCACAAATATATGGTAATAAAAAGTTAGTGGTAAGTGATGTTTATATTTCTATGGAGAGTTTGAAAGGTAAAGATGGAGAAGATAATTTTAATACATTTTCAAAATCTTTACTGAATGACCTTTTGTTCTTAGTGCAGTCTTATAGTTATTTACCATTTACTCGCAAAGGAACGATCACAATAAATGGAGATAGAAGGATAAAAGTAGGTTCATTTGTTAAACTAAATTCTACAAATGAATTGTTTTATGTTACCGCCGTTACTCAGAATTATGCTGGTGGAAATAATTTAGACAGAACCACTACTATAACAGTTGAAAGAGGGATGTTGATGGATTATATTTTTAATCCTTATAAAAACGTTCCAGTAGGAAGCACGGGATTGAATGTTGATTCATCAGGGGCAAAAATTGATGCAAGAGGAAAGATTCAGGGAGTTAAAATAACTCAAGAAAAAGGAACTTTGACTTCCAGTAAACCATGTTATTTTAACATAATTGATATAGAAAAGGTAAGAAAAGATATAATAAAAACAAGGCAAAATTCATCTACGACTTCTTTTGGGACAGCGACCTATGGATTTAATAAAGATGTTTTTGAATTTTTTGTTAAAAGAAAAATGTTTGAAGAAAATCAATGAGAAAAAAAGGAGTTTCACGGTTTGGTCAATATAATACACCTCCTAAGATTGGAGTTGGGTATGTCTATATTCCGATGGGTATTGATAGGGATGAGTTTGTTCAAACTTGTTACCGAAGGTCTCGTATTTCTATTATGTTGGATCAGGGGGGAGGGGTTATAAATGAATGTTATATAACCCAAGAAGTATTGAATAATGTAGTATTTCCGGATTTTAATGGGTTGACTGGTACTCCTATTGTTTTTGTTACGGATGATTTTAATACAAAGCCTATAGTTATAGGGACTTTACGTGAACCAGATAATTATAATGTCCGTGAAGATGGAGAAATGGTTCATGAAGTTTCTTATGGAAATACAATAGTAAGCATATCAGGAAGTGCAACGGAAGGAACTTTGGGGATTTCTATTTCAGGACAATCTCCTAACAAACTTTTCTTATCTTGTGTCGGAGGAGAGGAAAGTAAGATAGAAATAGAAGCTGATAATGAAATTTCTATAAAGGCTAATTCCAAAGTAGACGTAACTGCATACGAAGAACTTTCAGTTAAAATGAAAGATGTTGATAGTGAAATTGTTTCTGAATTATTTGCCGATAAAGATTCTTTGCAATTACGCAGGGATAAAAATCTTATAACTTTTGACAAGGGAAATATTCATATAGAAACAGATAAAGAGGTCAATGTAAACGGGGGGAAGGAGCCTGTAGCGTTGGCCGAAACTACTATAAAGAAACTTGATACCCTCATGAATTATATAATGGTTATCAAGAATGCCCTTACTAATTCAATTACCAATACTATTGCCCCTCTGGATAATGGAGCAACTTACAAAGCACAAATATCCGCTGCAATATCATCTATTTCAAGTATAAAATTTGATGAAATTAAGGCAGAGGATTTGTTTACGGATTAAAAATTATTTTGTATATTGTATGAAAATTTGGGATTATGGCTTCAAAGGTTGGATTTATAACGAATAAGGCGATAGGTGCTGCTACTGAATTAGGTAAGGCAACCCTTTCGGCTTTGTACCCTAATGATTTTGAGGCTTATCTTATGGCAATAGAATTGACAGATTCCAATGATAAAACTATAGACTATTTTACGTTTCCTGTCATGCCAGAAGGAATCACCAAGAGAGAGCCAAAACGCACCTCGGTAAAGAAAACTTCGTCTGGTATAACGGTACTTACTTCTCCTTCGTTTGTTCCTCAGGAGATAAATATACAGGGGGATTTTGGTAGGTATTTTAAGATACTTTTAGATACCGGAGTAGCCTATGCAGATTCGGCAGATAAAAGCAAGTATAGCGTAAAGGCAGGGAAATATGAACTTTCACAGATCAATGAGGGTAAATCTTCTAAACGCGGGTTGATGTTATCTTTCCCCTCGTTTGATATGAATGTGAAAAATGGATATGGTGCAATTAAAATTTTGAAAGCTATAATATCCAAGAGTAACGGACTTGATTCTACTGGAAAACCTTTTAAGTTGTATTTTTATAATATGGCTTTTGGGGAAAGTTATTTAGTAACTGTCCCACAAGGAGGGTTGACAGTTTCACAGCAACAAGGTAAGAATATGATTTGGAGATATTCTCTTACCCTTACAATTTTAGCTCCTTTAAGCCAATCTAAAGAGGGGGGAAAAGGTAATTTAGTTTCTGCTTTAACGAGTGCAGCTATACAGAAAGGAGTGAATGATGTGGTTAAATCAGTTACAAATATACTTACATGAACGCAGCATTAGACAGATTCTATGAGGTGACTGGTTATAACATAACCGCATTTTTTGAAAGTGCAAGCGATTTTATCAGCACCCAATATCCTCTTATAATTGATTTTTATAACGGAGGGGATTATCCGGCCAACGTATTTTCTCAGTTAAATTCTTTATTGAAAGAATGTGAAAAGATAGAACCGTTATTTGAGCTGAAGAAAAACATGCTCGATAATATGGATTCCTGGGAATTGCTGGATGTTTTTAGCGATGTGCAGGCAAAATTATTGACCATTGCAAATTCTTCCAGATGGCAAAGGAGTTCCCGTTTGGGTGTATATAGTTCTACCATAAATGTAAACCAGCTTCTAAAAACATATCAAACGTTCGAGGGGGTTGCTAATTCGTTCTCGTTGGAAAACCCACAGGACGATTGGATGGATATAGCTCAGAAGAATGAATTTTTGGAAACTGATTATTCACCTACTGATTCTAAGGGCCTTTTTGTGATGCCTATTAATAACGCAGGCAATAGCCAGATAGATAATGTAGTGGATAATTTAGCATTGGTAAAACAAGAGGACGGTTCTTATCTGAGTCTTTCTATGGGGAAGGATATTAATAAGAAGTTTTCATTTAAAGATGGGGATGTTGATACTATTCAATTCCAAGCAGCATTAATACAAGCGTTTGATACAATACTGAAAACTCAAAAAGGAGGTATTCCGGAGTTCCCGAATTATGGGTTGCCGAATGATATGGTTGGTTCTACTGTAAATGCCATGCAGTATCCTATTATATTTAAGGCTATCTCAAATATGTTCCAATATGATAGCCGATTCAAAGAGGTACAGATATTGGATATTTATAGGAAAGAGGATAATATCTTTATGAAAATAGAGGCACGTTCAGTCACTAATGAATCATTGGTAAACACAATTCAGTTATGATAACTAAAGTAAATACAACGATACAGAATCTTAAGAACTTATTTATAGAAATATTTATAAATAAGACGAATAAGGTAACAGACATTACCGAGAATTCTGTGTTGAATGGAACAGCCTTTGGTGTGGCAAAGGTAGGACAAAAGGCAATTAAAGATATTTTGATCATTGAAGCACAGATTTTTCCTGATACTGCTTCTGGGGCTTATTTAGATAAAGCCGCCGCACTTTTCGGGGTAAGCCCTCGACGAACTACCCCTTTGCAGTCTTCTACTTTTGTTCGGGTATATGGACAGAATGGAACTACTTATTCCTCCACGGGACCGAATAGGACTGTATTTATAAATACCAACGGAGTTCGGTTTTTAGTTGAAGAGGATTTTACGATTCAGGGAGTTTTGCAGGCAGATGGAACGTATGCTCCTAATTATGGTTATGTAAAAGTAAGAAGCGAACAGGCTGGTTCTTACACTAATGTGGAACCAAATACCATTAATCAAGTCAATCCAGTTCCTCAGGGACATATAGAATGCACAAATGAATATTATGCAATAGGAGGACAGGATGTTGAGGATGATGAAACTTTTAGAGCCCGTATAAAAAACAATAATAATATTCTGAGTAGAACGACTATTGAATATTTAACACAGTTGTTTCAACAATTCAATCCTAATATTCTGAGGGTCATGAATGTCGGTTTAGGAGAAGGAGGTAAATATTATATACGAGTTGTTACTCAAAATGGGATAGAACTTACTCAGAAAGAATTGAATGATTTATTGATACAGGTTGCTCCTTATTTTCCTATTATAGACCTTAATCTTTCTGGAAATGTTATTGGCACGGAGATAGTCAATATAGAATGGTTTTATGTAGGAAGTAGTTTTGAACAAGGGGGAGTTGATTTTCGTATAGAAATTGATTCAGCTTATGATATAAATACCGTTCGTAAAAACATACAGGTGAATTTAACCAAGTATTTGGATTTTAGGTATTGGACACAAGGTGAGAAAATAGTCTGGAGTGATTTGTTAGAGATAGTCAAAAATACGGATGGGGTGGTTTCTGTTCCTTCGTTGTATTTCTATCCACAAAGAGATGAAACTGTACCTATATTTCAGTTGCCTCGCATTAAAAAATTCATTATGAGGGATTTATCTGGTAACATTTTGTATGATGCAGGAAGTTCCTTGTCGGCTGTATTTTATTCGGATGATAGTGAATAAGAATGGAAAATTTTTTGTATTTTTGAGCTAAATAGGAAATGATATGACTACAAGTATTGAAAGAATTATTTCGGGAGGTGTGGCTGCTATGTTAGGGGTCATAGCCCCATTCCAAACGATGGTTCTGTGTGTAATGGTTTTTATCGGTATTGATTTTATAACGGGAATTCTTGCAAGTTATAATCGCTATAAAGAAGCAGGTAAAGCAAAGAAATGGAGGTTTGAATCTATAAAAGCATGGAGAACCATTTATAAATTAGTTTTTTCGCTGGTAGCTGTCATTTTGACATGGGTTATGCAAGAATATATAATTCCATTTTGGGATTTGAAACTCGTAAATATAGTTACAGGGTTTATATGTGGTGTTGAATTTTGGAGTTTTCTGGAGAATGCAGCGGATATTTCCCATTATAAGGGTTTCCTATGGCTGAAGCGTATAACTAAAAGTAAATTTGCCAAATACGATGATGAGATAGGGGAATTATTAAGAGAAGAAGACGCTAAAGAAAATGGAGGTAGTATTAAAAAGGAAGATTAAAAATGAGAAATTCACTTTGGGGGAATTTCTTATAGATGGGAATAAATTCTATTCCCTGGAAGACCCTGTCCGTAAACTACCTACAGAATGCCCCTATACTTCAAAGGGATTGCCTTGTAAATGTCCTGAAAAAATATATGGTGAAACTGCTATACCGGAAGGACGTTATGAATTACGTTGGAGTTATTCTCCTGCTTTTGGTATTTATATGCCTGAAATAGTTGATGTTCCTCATTTTCAAGGAATTAGGTTACATTGGGGAAACTATGTAAAAGATACCAAAGGATGTCCTTTGATCGGTATGACAAAAGACGATAAAAATGGGAATGTATGGCGTACCAAGGAAGCACGTGATATTTATTACCCTATCATAAAATCAGTTTGTGAAACTGAAAAAATGTATATAACAATATGTTAAAAATAATCTGGAAAATAGTAAAGAGTAATTGGAAGATAATCATAGTGGTTATTTTGGCCGTTTTGCTATTTTTCGCACATAATAGGATAGAGGCTTTAAAAATAGAAAAAAGCCGCTTAGAAAGAAATCAAGACATCTTGTTAGATACATTGTCGAATGTTAAATTCAGGGATTCTTTGAACAGGGCTTCTATAAAGGTGCTTGAATTTAATCTGGACGAATTAAAGCAGTACCGAGCAGAAGACGCAAAACTTATAAAGGATTTGAAAATACGTCTGAAAGATGCTCAGGCTATTGTAAAAACGGAGATAGTTACCAAGATAGAATATAGAGATAAGCTGATATATATTGGAGATAGCATCCGAAAAATTGAGTTTAAGGACAGATGGACAGATTTGGATATAACCATTCGTCCAGATGACCAATATGATTTGAAACTCCAAACAACGGATTCTCTCACCCAAGTATTTCATAAAGTATGGAAACATAAGTTTTGGTTTATCCGCTGGGGTAATGGGGGGATACGTCAAGAGATAATCAACCATAATCCGAATTCATCTATAAAATATACAGAAGTCATTCAGTTAAAGAAAAAATAATGCAGCCAATTATAACCACAACGGAAACAACTTTACGGGGACAATCATCCATATTGCCTCCGAATATTCTTGTGGCTTTGTTTTGTTATATTTTTTCAAATACGGGGGTTGAAATTCCTGCTGATAAAGGAGTAAAAATATCTCGTTATCGTTCTTCTTATGATGGGGGTAATACATGGGAAGAATGGGTTGATTCTGAACCAAACCCCGCAGGATTCACAAAGGAAGTAAATGATAATTTCATATTTGAATTTGAAAAGGTAGACACTTCCTTATTGAATTCACACCCTGTCTTTGAGAAACTTTTCTTTTCTCAGTTTTTTAATTTCTATGATGTTGGAGTGCTGAATTGGGCGTTTAATGTTTTGGAAAAACTGTATGCACCAGGAATCATCCCCACATATATAGAACGTAATTTGGATTTCTGTTCCTATTGGCTGGCTATATGCCATAATTTTGCATTTATAGAACAGTATGGCGCGAAGTTCGGACAGATAGATACAAATGAAATACTTTTCAACAAGTTCTTAAATGAACGAGGACTTATAACGACTACAGTTGATACTCCCGAACAAAGGAAATATCTTTTTAATAACTATATAGAGGAATATCGTAAGAGAGGTAAATTGGCTATTGCAGAAAAGGGAGAAATTATCAATGGCGAATTTTTAAGATTAATACGGTATGGATTTGATGATGAATTTATTTTTGCCGTTTTAGGATCAAAAGATACAGGATGGTGTGTGGCTCATAGTTCTCCAATGTGGTCTTATTTGCAGACTATAGAAGCAGTAGATAAATCCAAAGGAGATATAGCCAGATACCCAACGACAGGTTCTGTAACTATTGCAAATGGAGTTCTGTATCCTAATGCTACAGCAGAAGGAAGTGGAATAGGAGCAAATACGGATAATTCTTTGCTGTTTCCGTTGAATGCAGGTAAGTCGTATGAAATAAGTTTCTTACTTCGTGTAAGTTCAGATACAGCGAATAAAATTCAAAATTTGAAATTTGGAGTAGATGTATTTGATGTGAATTATTCTCCCATTACATGCACGATGATGAATGATACACGGGATGCCACTAATTATTTTCATACTGGAGAATTGATGCCCCAATTGGTGAATCAGAATGTGAAGGATGGATATAGTGATTTTCTTGTTCGTGCAGTTGTAAAGGATTTCACATTTAATGAAAGTTTCGCTTTACGCTGGCCTGATGGTTTCGCTTTACGCTGGCCGGCTTATGCGAAAAGGTTTACTCCTAAAATAGTTCAAGTTTCAGGAGGAGATATTACTCCTGTTCAGATATTGAATGTAACTGTAAAACCGCAAACACTTTCTTATACGGATAATACTATTCCTTATGGATTCTCTCAAGGATTCATGGGGACTAAAAATATTATAGCTTCTTTTATCGTGAATAATTCTTACTATTCACAAAGTGAGATAAAGGAGTTCACAAAAAGATATCTGATTGATTATAAAAACATTATACTAATTGAATATTTGTCAATAGGAGAAGAACCTTATTTTATGTTTACTAAGCATGAGGATAGGCTTGCAGCAGCCGGAACTCCTCCTGTAATAAATGAAATACAAACTAATAAAAATTGGGTATTAACTTTAGGTAATTAATATATCATGGCAAAAAATTTAGGATGGGCTCAGTTTAGTCAAATAAGCGGTACAGGAAACGCAAGCGTTTCCGTAAGTACTGCTGCCGCATATCAGGGAAGAGGTGAACGAAGCCAAATAATAAAAGGAACAGCAGGAAGCGGAGCTAATGTAGTGACCGATCAATATACATTATACCAAGATGCAGGAAATGAATTCTTAACAGCTGATAATTTAATTTATCAAGTAAATGCAGCAGCCGGAACTCTTGAAGTTACAGGGAGAAGTAATGCCGCACAATTAGCATTTACTTTGCCCTCTGGTTCGTTTCTTTCTTTACCTGCAAATTACACAGTAACTCCAGACGGTGGTTCTGCAATTACTGTTCCTATAGGTTCTGCAATCACAGGAGACCCTGGATTAAAAGGACCTTTTACGTGGAAAATCGCACTACCCTATACAGTGAATGGAACGATCATTCGGAGACAAAATACTTTATCCGTTGCCGTTGTTGGTAATACAGGGTTGAAAGTTAATGTTGCTATCAGTCAGTTAGCAGGGGCAGCTACATTGACGATAAGTCCTTTGGCGATGACATTTGCAGCTACTTCGGCAGGGGCTCAGAATTTACAGATAAGTTCAAATGCTTCTTATAGTATCGTGGCTTCTGATTCGAGCTGGATTCAAGTTAGTGCAAACAGCGGAACAGGAAATCAGACTATTACTGTAAACGTGACTCCTTATAATGGCCGAGTTAATCGTACCGGAACGGTGGCTGTAACAACGACTACAGGTGGAGCGTCAGTAGTTAGAACTTTGACGATAACTCAGGCCGCAAAGGACGAGTATGTTACTTTTGGTTCTCCCTCTTATTCAATAGGTAAAGCCGGAGGAACTTTGAATCTTATTGCGATTTCTAATGCGAAAGGGTTGAATTTTCAGGTTGTTTCTGGAGGAACATTGCCTGTTACTATTCCAGGAACTTTTTCGGTAAAAGGATTAACGACAAGAACGACTATTGCTTCTGTTACCAATAATGGATATTTGAGTACGGATTTGGGTGCTTCAGAAGCATTTGAAGCGACTGTTCCTCTTAGTATAGGAGCTAATTATACGATAAGTGAAAGATCAGTTCAAATAAGAGTGACGACCAAAGACGGAGGAGTCGTTGCTACTGTAACCATTACACAAGCAGCAGGAGATATATCGTTCTCATTCACGCCTAAATCGGGTCGCCTTACATATAGCGGAACTCCCGCTGTTACGGTTGCGGTAAGTTGTAATACAACGTGGACACTTTCTGTTGTTTCTTAAAAATACATTTAGTATATTTGTAATTAATTTGTAAATATGGCTGGATTAAATTCGTTAGTAATTTCACCTACAAGCGGAAGCGGAAATGCTACTGTGAGTTTATCTGCTGGGATAAATGCGGGTAGAGGTGAACGTTCTAATGTTATTCGGGGAGTTGCAGGAAATAATGTAGCTTCAGACGAATATACGATTTATGAAGATCCTATGCCAACCGCTGCCGTATGGCTTCCAGCTTCTGTAAATCCCCAGATTAGTGGAAATGGAGGACAAGTTATTTTACAAATAGATCAGCAAGGAACAAACAGTAGGGGGATTAGTTCTCTTTCCATAGGTGATTCAGGAGGTTATACTCCTTCTTATCAATGCCAATATAAGACGAGGGATAGCGGTTCAGTTTGGACGAATTTCACTCCAGGAACCCCAATTCCTGGAGACCCTGGATTCACATGGGTTTATGATATGCGTATTCTAATTACTGTATCTCAAAATCCTTCTACTACAGCTTCTCGTTCTTTTTCTGTGTCAATGCAGTTGTACGATATGGGGGCTCCTTTAACTAATACGATAACTCAGTTGAAGAGGGAATTGATCCATTATACTGTGAACGTGGGCGGCAGTATTATGCCTGTTGATCCATCTATGGGAAGCAGTATCCAATGGAAGATGGTTTTCTATGGAGCAGTAGTAGATACTTTGATTAATGGTGATTTCAGAGTTTCTAAAAATAGTGGTGATTTTGATATATGTAATGTAAATGGAATTGTGAATGATTATGGTGAAAATAGTTTGTTGATTTATAATGAACAAGGAAGCCCCTGGACAAGAAATCCGGATGAATTTGATAGAAGTTTTTCAGGTTGGAATGGTTCAGGAACTTCACAAGATTCCGGTTATGTTTGTGATGGTGTAACAGCTTAAAGATAAATATATGAGCAGTCGGTTAAATTTTAGTAGAAATATATTCTTAGAAAAAGAGGAATTAGTAAAATTCCAGGATTTTCTATTGAGTGATTCTTTTTCTAAAATGATTTTAGGTTCAACCTTACATTTTGGAATAGTGGACAGTGGAACAGGCGAATCCTGTAAGGTAGTACAGGGTTCTCAACCACAATATATAGCAGTTAATCCCGGAGTTATTGCCACAAAGAGCAAGAACATAATTGAAATATTAGGCAAACAGGATAATATTCTCATTCCTAATGATGGAGCGTATTATTATGTACGAATTCAGCCTCAGGAAGTACGGTATGAAGACGGATTTGTGGAAGTAAATCCGGATGGTTCTGTGAATGCAAGCGGCAATATAGATTTCAGTAAGATAGTAAGAGGCCAATCGGGGAGTGTTCCATCTATGGTTCGTTTTGTAAAAGAATCCGATGGAGTAATTACTGATGCGCAGAATAATGGAATCTATGAAGTGGTAAGTTTGGGAGCAATAGGTACCGATGGTGCTGTTACCAGCATACAATTAACCACGAACCAAACATTCGTAAGGGAAGAAAATTTACGGATGATTGTTCTTGGAAGCTTACCTCTTACGTATGAATTTACAGATGAACAGTTAGGAGGGCTATATTTTTACGACCGCTATAGAATTTATTTGACAAAAGCGACAGCAGCTTCACCCATCGCTCCCCCTTTACCTCAGGGGCTCGTGGATCAGAATATGTTCGTATTGGCAGTCGTTAGGAATGTGAATAATGTGATCAGTATAACGGACGCACGGGGGTTCACTTTTTATGATACGGATGGCACTTTGGTAGATGGTCAGTATTGGGCTTTCCAAAGTATAGGTGGTACAGCTGGCGGAGATTTGACTGGTACTTATCCTAAACCTCAGATCGCTCCCGGAGCAGTAGATGAGGAGAAATTAGCGGATGGGGCTGTTAGTTCGAGAGTTCTAAAGGATGCTTCTGTTACGAATTCAAAGATAGCTCCCGGAGCAGTAGGAAGCGTTTCTATAGCAGCCGGAGCAGTAGGATATGAACATTTGAACGAGAGGGCTAAATTATATGATTTAGTGATTGATTCGAATGAAAAACTTGCTTTACTCCCCACTACCGAGGCTCGGAGTGTTTTTATAAAAGCAGGTATTTATTCTTTTGCAGGCACAGGAAGCGGGGATGGTTTAGAGATAAGCAATTTTGTTCAAAAAATAGATTGCGCAGCCAATGTTGAAATAATTATCAGCAATATTGGGACAAATGGTTCTGGAATATGGAGCAGTGATTCCCGTGATATTTTGATTAAAAACATGGTTGTCACTATGCAAGCGGGACGCTATGCGTTTCATAATATAAATCACTTGCATGATTGTAAAACGAATAGCAGTTTTTATGAATGTGATTATCTTGAGGGATGTGTTGCCAACAGAGGGTTTGTAGATTGTGAGCACCTTACATTATGCCGTTCTTCAGTAACGAGCGGAAAGGCCTATGGTGATTGTAATTACTTGTTCAATTGTACAGCTTCCATAGTGGGACGTTCCGCTTCTGCTGTATGTTTCAATAATTGCACAGTAGTTATCGGATGTGTAGCATTTATGTCTACGGAAGGAAGTATTTCGGGATTGGGATATTCTGGATGTAAGAAAGTTCAGCAATGTTCCGCAGTTGGAGCGGATTCTATCGCTAATGCTTATTCATCTTCGTATGCTTCTTATTCATCTTCGTATGCTTGTGCGGATACTCCTGCTGGCGGTTTTAATAGCCTTGACACGTCTTATCTGATAAGTTTCGTATTCAGAGATGGAACTATGTGGAATAGAGCTGTTCCTGCTGGTGGTTCCACTACTGCACCTACTGATCCAAATTCAGAACCCGCTTATACCTTAACTAAATGGAATTTATCTGGAGGAAGTGAAAGTGTGTTACCTGGAAAACCGATTTCTAATGTTCAAGAAAATAGAATTTATGTAGGTGAATATCAAGAAAATCCATTCAGTGCTTTAATAGATTTTGATGGTGGTTCTTGGGAACAATCCTCTTATGAATGGCCTGCTGAATTAGCTGCTTCGGAATGTATCAGAGAACATGGAACCGGACCTGGAAATTGGAAATTTGAGCAAGGTCAATTAACTTTATCTGTCACAAAAGAAGAGCCTATAAAACAATTTGATGTAGCAATGTATCTTTCTGGAACAGCAGGTAGTCCTCTTGGTAATTTTGACCCTGCTGACGCTACTCCTGGTCAGTTACAACTTTTACGAGTGTATTATATGGATGGCGATCAGAAAATAGTTCTTAATGAAGCTATGCTTCCTCAGGAAGAAGTTCAAAATCCAGGGCTTCCAGAAGAAAAGATCGTTAAGTATATGGTTTTTAACGCGAACGGATTCCAGGCTTCGACCTATTATGTAGTATATGGATATATATTAGAACCAGAAAACCCATGAAATTATATTACACAGTAAGCTCATATCAAGATACGCCGCAACGAAGCATAGGACTTTCGTTGGGGGGATATCGTTCTTCTACTTTCGTTAGGAATGACGAAATGAATAATTTGTTCGGAGATATTTCTTTGCTTTCTTTGAAACAAAATAGAAGTCAATACATTGCTATAATGATGAAGAATGAATTGGATGTTGTGGCTGGGAATGTCAGGTTGTTCTTTTCATTTCCAATGCCGACGCAATGTATTTATCAATTAGCCGCCGTTATTCCTACAAAGGATAGCGACGGTAATGATGTGATGGAACGGACAGAAACAATTTATTCAAAACCTATGTATGGAACATTTGTTTCTCCTACGGAGCAATCTCCAGCGATTATAGGAGATATGCAACCTGGACAACAAATAGGGTTATGGATTTGTCGTTCGTTAGACCTCGATGCCGCAATGGAAGAATACAATGATGTTGCTGAACCTGATCCTACCTTTACTTTAGGTAAACGATATAAAAAGAAAGTACAGAATACGGAGGATAATGTTAATTTAAATATTTTTTGGGATTAAGGTTTGTATTTTACAAATACACTAACTATATTTGTAATTGGTATGGAAAGATTTGAACAAGAAATCATATTAAGAAATTTAGCGCATAAGGCTTCTTTAGCTAAAAGTATGGGGAATATTGAGCTGTTTGAAACTTATTTGGATTTGATTAATAAGAGTAGGGCAGGAATTTATAAAGATAATCCAGAGAATAGACGGTTGCATCGTGTTGGTATGCACTATGGACATACCTCCGAAGATAAACTTTCTACTGAAGAAAAATATTTTAAAAACGGAAGTTGGGATAAGGAACGTGTTGAAAAAGTTCACAAACCTATTATTCGTAAATATTTGAATAAGGTAAAACAAGTAAGTGATACCCCAACTGTTACTTTGATGATGGGAGCTCCTGCTAATGGTAAAGGAACTGTTAGAAAGTATTTGATAGAAAGAGGGGATTTGAATGACGATATAGTTGTAGACCCGGATGATATCAAAACAGAAGAGTTAAAAGATGATTTTGAAAGATATAGAAAAATATATTCAAAAGGTGCAGCTCGAAAGGTTCATAAAGAAGGAAGCTATATTGCCGATAAAATAAAAAAAGGATTATCAAATCTGGGTGCTGATTTTATATTGGATAAAACGTTTGTGGATTATGATAAACTTTCAAAAACTGTTCGTGATTTTGGTGAGAGAGGTTATAATGTGAAAATAGTTGCTGTACAATTGCCTAATGTGAATGAAGCTATTAGGCGTATGGAAAGTTGTGGAAAACGCACAGGAAGATATGTTCCTCGTGAATTTATACAGGAAGCCTATAATAAATTTTCAAATACTTTTGAAAAACTAATTCAAAATATACCGGAAAATGTAGTTTCTATTCAAAGATTTGATACCAGCAGTGCAAAACCAGAATTAAAGTATAATTATAAAAAGTAAAACCATGGAAGAGAAGAAAGTAGGTGTTTGGAAACAAAACCATGAGGGGTATTGGTACACCCCGCGTACCTCTGAAAACCAGAGATTGTTTGATGAATTGATGAAGCGTAAACCCTATAAAGGGGATAGTTGGAAGACAAATATTGTTTTTACCAATGAAGAAATGGAATTTCTTGGGGCTTATAATTTAGATAAATTTGCTGATAAGTTCCCAAATGAAGCTTATTGGTATATGGAAGTATTAGATTAAAAATATGCAGGTTACGGAAGAACTTTTGCAGGTGGCTATTTCCACCTATAATGAATGTTTGGAAAAGTTTTTCCCAAATACAAATCATGTATTCCGGAAAACCCCTCGTAATTTAAAATCCATAACCAAAACTTTAGAATCCCTGACAGAGCTATCTTCTGGTAAAGTAAGGGATTTTGTCGTTTATGGATTTTTTTGTTTGGGGGAAACGAGAAATCTTGATAAGTTCAGCTTGAGTTGGATTTTTGGACCAAAAATTTTAAATAGGTATGCAAATGCAAGTACTCAGGAACTCTTTTACTTGCATGATTTTAAAAGAAAGTATAATATACAAAATACCGAAGAAGCCCCTTATAAAATGGGGGAGGAATATAAAGATTCTCAGAGGAGTATGTTTTATGGGACAGAAAGAGGATATTTATATTGCCTGAGTTTCGGAGGTCATTTGTTTGATATAAAAAATAGTTTATGTAAAAAATGTATTTATAAAAGTTATTGCAATGAAAGATAATGCCTTTGTTCCTTGTGTTGGGATGATATGTAAAGATTTATATACGAGGAATAACTGGCTCCGAATATATTGGAGTAAGTGGTTTTATAGAATACGTTGGTACGAACTATTTTCTTGTAAGAATAGATGGCTGTAAAGAGATTTTAATCATTAAAGATTGTAATTATCCTTATATTCCACAAGGAAAATTCATCAAACCAGAGGGTATGAAATGGGAAGAAAAGCCGTGTAGCCAATGCGGTAAAAATCATTTTATTCAAAATAGAACGAAATGGCTTTGCCCGGATTGTGTGTTCAAAAATAATCATAAGGGAAAGACCAGAGAACAGGTTTACAAAGAACGAAGAAGCAATACCAAACCTAAAATAAAGAAAACAGGGGAACGAGAAATGTTTTTGGAAATATGGCAAGAACGTCCTCATGTTTGTGTAAAATGTGGCCGTCCTTTAGGAGATATCCCGCATACAGCATTTTTCAGTCATAAGAAATCAAAAGGAGCTTATCCTGAATTACGTTTGGTTAAAAAGAATGTTGAACTGGTGTGCTTTACTTGTCATCAAAAATATGAATTTGGGGATAGAGAAGATTTAGGTTAAAAAGTTTGCTAATTACAAATACAGTTAGTACCTTTGTAAAAATAATAAGGATTATGGCAGAGAAAGCAAAGAAAGTACTTTGGATCAAATTCAATGACCTCTCTAAATTAAGGATACGACTGGCAATGATTTTGTCATACACAAAAGAAACAGAAGAGGATTTTACAGGGAATACGTATTGTATTTATTTGAATTTTGGAATTCAAGAAACTGGAGATGTGCTTTTACCACCTACTAAACTTTATTATTCCGACTCAACGCTCCGAGATAATGATATGTTAATTTTAGATTATTATTTTGGATTATGTCAACTGAACGAAAATTAATTGAGAATGTTACGCTGGTAGGAATACGGGATTATTTAAACGAGCATAGTGAAACCTTCAAAAAGCGTGGAGGGAATCCTGTAACTACTAACGATATTGTACGTTATGCCAAACGTGGATATATCCCTTATCACATGGGATGTAACATTATAAAGAGGGAAAATACAAATCAGTATTTGAAACTCTATTCCTTGTTAGAGGAAAAGGCAAAGATTGTAAGAACAAGAAAAAAGTAAACCATTTAATATTATGAAAACGTCTGTAAAGTATATTTGCGTCGCAGATACTGAAACTGGTGGATTGCCAGATTCCAATAAAAAAGCCTTTGACGATATAGCTCTTTCTGAAGTCGCTATGGTCGTTATTGACTGTGAAGAGTTAAAAATAGTGGATGAATATTCAGCCACAATAGCACCCTATAAAGAGGGATTGATCTATGACCCTAAAGCGGTTGAAGTAAATGGCCTTTCGCAAAAGATATTGGAAGAAAGTGGTTCTCAGCTAAAGGATGTGTATAAAACGGTAAAATCTTACCTTACAAAATACAAGAATCCTCGCCAAAAGGCTATACTTTGCGGACACAATTTCACAGGGTTTGATATGCCGTTTTTTGAAAATATGTTCACCTATTTTAATGACAATATTTATGATTTTGTCAAGTGGGCGGAAGATACTCAGAAGTTAGCATATTTTTCCATGTTGGAATCTGAAAACTACAAACTTTCAACCTGTTGCCTTAAATATGGGATTGATTTGCAAGAAGCCCACAGAGCATTAGCGGATACCCGTGCCAACGCTTTATTGATGATAGAATTCATTAAGAATATGCGTGGTTCTGGTAAAGAAGCAGCAGGTATAGTTCAGTCCAGACTTAGAGACCATTTTAAGATTTAAGTTATGGCTTCTATTTTGTCTACATATTCCCCTCAGCAGGGGGAATTGATTATCAATACTGTTCAGGAAATAATTGAACGACTTCCAGGAAAAGCCTTGGAACAGTTGTTGAATGGATTTTCTGGAGATGTGGACAAAATGGTGAGGGAAATCACCTTACAAACCGCCAACGTTTATTCTTTAAATTCAACGCTGGACAGTAGAGATTTGGATTATTTGGAAGACGTAAAGACTTCCATGGACATTTCATTAAAGAAGTTTTCCTATAATTATTTCAAAACTACTGTATTACCCAATTTCCATCAGGGGTGGCGTAATTTGGAATGGGGGAATTTGATACAGCTATTTCCAAAGTCAGCGTTTTTGGCAAGCCGTTCACACGGGAAAACGTATGAATTTTCTTTTGCTTTTCCTCTATGGAGGGTATATAGTTACGACAGACCTGATTTCTTTGTTCAAGAAGATATTGACAACAAAAACAGGAAAGAAACCGCATTGATTTCAAATACAGCTACTCTCGGACGCTTGAATATAGGAAAGATAGTGGAGGAGATAAGTTGTAATGAAATTTTATCACAAAAAATAAATCCAAACGGTAAAGCCACATTAAACGCTGAGAGTGTTGTTTCTGAAACAGGAAGCAAGATTCACATGCGTGGTAAGGAAGGATTTATTCGTGGGCTGCACGTAGGAGCAGTCGTTAATGACGACCTCCCAGATGATAGTTCTATTTATTCGGCAGAACAGCGGGAGAAGCTACTCAATATTTTCAAAGGGGCTATCAATCCTATTGTTGAGCCTTATGGGTTTAATCTTGTTTCCGGAACACCATACCAAGAACGAGACATTTATTATGAACTGAAAAAACCAGAAAGCGGATTTGCAGTTTTTGAATATCCAGCAATATTTCCGGATGGCAGGTTACTTTCTCCGGATAGATTCACGTTTGAAAAACTTATGGCAGAGCGTGAGTCTTTGGGTACTTTGGTTTTTGCTCGAGAATATCTTGTTGTTCCTATTAGCGATGATTCTACTATTTTCCCTTATGAAATTTTGATGCGTTCCACCGCTGGGATGGAAAATATCAATTTTGTGGAAAACGTAGATTCATTTCCTATAAAGATGCAACGTATTGTTATCGGTTGTGATTTTGCTCGTTCGGGAAATGTAGGTGCGGACTATACTGTATTTTCTGTATGGGGGATTGATGCTATGCACAGTTATTATCTTCTGCATATATTTAGGGCAAAAGGGCTTTCTCATAACGAGCAATTGAGCAGGATAATGGCTCTTGACAGAATGTTTAAACCGTCTGTTATAGTATTTGAAAATAATGGATTCCAATCTATTCTTGCTGATTTAGCACGGGAAAATGGAATGAAAAATATAAAAGAGTTTACGACCACGTCTTCAAATAAGAAAAACCTGAGGGATGGCTTGCCATCTTTGGCCGCTTTATTTGAACGTGGTGTGATTAGAATACCTTATTCAAAGGTATTTGATACTAAAGATAAAGTGGATGCCTTGTTTGGGGAATTCAATTCAATTGCGTTCCGTAGCGACAAGGATTCATTAGAATCTGTTTCAGGTCATGACGATATGGTCATGTCCTCTTTCTTTGCAATAACTGAATTGAGAAATAATATGGTAGAATTCCGGGTTGACTGGGTATAATATTTTGAGAATATGGGGACTAAATTGAATCCTAATTTCATGGCTGAGTTGTTCAAACTTATGTTTGGAAGCCGACCAATAATGGAAATTTGTAAAAAACATTTGAATTACACGCTGATTCCTAAAGAGTTATCAGGCTATAAATTTATATTGAGGGATTGCTTTGAACAGTTTGAAAGGACTTCTAAATTACCCTCGTTAGGCGTCATTGCGCAAAAATTTGATGATAATGAATCCATTCAACAAGCAGTAACGGAGATAAAGAATGCGGAACTTGTTGATGCGGAAATTATAATCGATCAGTTAGAAAACTACATAAAAGATACTGAGTTTCAGATTTTAAGCAAGCGTGTCCATGATTTATATGAAAGTGGAAAAAAGGAAGAGTCCATACAATTGAATGCGGATGAAAGCAAACGTATTCTTTCCCTTTCTTTGAGAGACGCAGGCGGTAAGTTTATGCACGTTTTCAAAGATTTTAAAGAAATCTATGAACGGAATAGACATACCGTAATTGAGGAAGTTACGGGGTTGAAAGTTCCTTTTGGAATTGACGCTTTGGATGAACTTTCCAATGGGGGTATGGATACAGAAATCGGGGATTTGGCTTTATGGATAATGCGAAGCGGCGTAGGTAAATCCACAGTTTTGAGATGGGTTGGGATGAATTCCTGTTTACTGGGTATTCCTACCCTCCATATTCAGTTGGAGGGAAGCGCATTGAGCGCATATAATAAGTATAGCCAAATTTGGACTCATCAAAGCTATCGTAATATTGTTCGGGGAAATATAAGTGAAGAAGATTGGAAAAAGATTAACCGTACTCTAAATGAGATGGAACATTGGGGGAGGGAGTTAGAGGTTTATTCTTTTGAGAAGTTTGGGGAACCAAGTGTTTTGGATGTACGAAATTTGATTCTTGAATATGAAAAGATACATGGACATAAACCGAAGCATGTAGTAATTGACTCTTTAGACCTGTTAAAAACAGGAATGAATAATAAATTAGATAATGATCCGGCCTATATAAAATACAAGTTGCAGAAGTGTGCTCAATTACTCAAAAATATTGCTGTAGAATTCAAACTTGCGATTTCTCTTGCCACACAAACAGGGGATGTTCCTATGGAAATTTGGAATGACCCTGATAAAGTAATTGACAGAAGCTATACAGAAGGAGACCGAACATTGGTTAAACCTTTTTCCTTTGTATTTACGGGTAATAGAACTTTGTTGGAAGCCAAACAGAATTTCTTACGTATATTTTGGGATAAGGCTCGAGATTATCAATCACAAGGATTAACAGTAAAGATAGTAACCGATTTTGATCATGGGCGTTTTTATGATAAGATAGAAACGTTAAATCTTGGAGAAGCTGCTACAATAGCAGGAGGAAAGAAAGAAAAGAAATCTAAGAAAAATGAAGTAGTAGAGCAGGTATGACACAAATTGATAAAGAAGAGGTAATATCTGCATTAAGCCTAAAACCTTTTGGAAATCAGGGCTGGTTTTCCAATAAGGACGAATGTCCCTTTTGTGGTAAGAAGGGAAAATGGGGAGTTATCTTTACAGAAGAAAAAAGCGGTATTTTCCATTGCTGGAAATGCGCCAATAAGACTTCATTATACAATTACCTCAAAGCGATAGGCCGATTGGATTTGGCACAGGTAAAGTATGAAAGTTCGTTAGAATCCAAATTAGTCCCTCTCGTTTACGAAAAGAATTATGATGATGAGTTAGTATTACCGGAAGAAGTAAGTTTACCTCTGAGGCTGAAACCTCTCCAAAAAGACGAGTATTTAGATGGCCGTGGATTCATGGATTTTCATTATAAAGAATTTGAGCCAAGTTATACGAAATCTGCATTGGAAAAAAGGTTGAATAATTATATAATATTTAAAATAAAGCATGAAGGAAAAGTCGTTGCATGGTTGGCTCGCAGTAGATATAGTAAGGAATGGCATAAACAGAATTTAGAGGATTATAAGAATGGAGTAGGAGAACTTGCTTTACGTTACCGAAATAGTGAGAATGATTTCACAAAGTTAGTAGGAGGTTATGACTTGATTCCTACAGGCTGTAGAACTGTTATTTTGGTCGAAGGAATATTTGATAAGGTAAATATAGACAGGATACTTCATTTGGATGTGGATAAATCGTTGGCTTGCTGTTTTACATTTGGTAATTCAGTAAGTAATATTCAAATGAGATGGTTGAAGGAAAAAGGGATAGAAAACGTTATTTTGATGTATGATTATGGGACTGTGAAGGAATCAAAGGATAACGGGTTGCGCCTTTCTAAATACTTTAATACGGAGATAGCCTTTATTCCAGATGAAGGAATTGACCCTGGAAATATGACCCTGGAATATTTTGACAGGGTGATGCAGGATTTGAAAACACCGATTGAATTTTATACCGACCGACTATGAAAACGAGGGATTTACCAACGCCAAAATATTTAAAACGGCTGCAAATGGAGTTCTTTTCCTATGTAGTGCGTTCTATCATTTATTCTGAACCATATCGGCATATAAATGACGATATCGCAAGGAAGAAAAGGGAAAAGATCGTTTCTATGGGTAAACGGTTTGCTTTAGATACGATATTTGATTCAAAGGAAAATTTCATTAACTTTTATGAAAACAAGTTTTTAAAAAAGAGTGGTTTTCCTAATTTGACGTATGCAGGCACACCGAAAGATGAAAAGATAAAGTTTTGGGATAATTTCTATCTGTTAAAAGAAGGAACGCATATTTTCCTAAAAGAGGATGAAAGTGAACATGTGGTTGAAGTAAATGATCCTGATAATCAGGTGGTTTTATTGGAAAGTAAATTAGTATATTTTTATAGGGATTTAATAATCAATTATTTAAGTTATGAAAAAATTAAGAATTGTAAACACTTCGAACAATGAACTTCCTACTTATGCTACTAAAGGTTCAGCGGGTATGGATTTACGTGCAAATTTACAGGAGGATGTAGTTATAGCTCCGGGAGAAAGAAAGCTGATTTCTACTGGTTTAAAAATATCATTACCTGTAGGTTATGAGGCACAGATTCGACCTCGTTCTGGACTTGCCCTTAAAAAGGGAGTTACTGTATTGAATTCTCCAGGCACTGTGGATTCTGATTATATTGGAGATATAGGTGTTATCTTAATAAACCACGGAGAAGAAAGCTTCACAGTATCCAATGGAGATCGTATTGCTCAGATGGTGATTGCTAAACATGAAACCGTTGAATTTGAACAGGTGGAAAGTTTGGATGAAACTGAAAGAGGGGCTGGAGGTTTTGGTTCCACAGGCAAAGTCTAATTAAAAGAGGGATTTATTTCCCTCTTTTTTATGTTAAAAATTTGCATATTACAAATACAGTTACGATATTTGTATTGTCAAATTAAAGCATAATTACAAATGGAAAGATATGAAATTGGGGAAGTTGTAGAATGGCAGACCGGAAATATGATTTCTCGGGGAATTGTTTACGATGACGATGGAGGAGAGGAAATTGAAATAATCTTGGTGGATGTAAACGGGAGAGAAGCCTGCTATCATTTAAAAGTAAGGAGGGAAATATTAAAAAGGTTTGAGAATGTATAACAAGAGGATCATTTGCGATATCGATGATACCATTTGCCGGACTTTAGACCGTAATTGGGAAAATTCTGAACCTATACAGGAAGTAATTGATAAAATTAATTACCTGTATGATTTAGGATGGGAAATTTGGTTACTGACAGCACGAGGGCAGCTTTCTTGTAATGGGGATTGGGAAAAGGCAGATAAAAAATATCGAACCATTATTGAAAAATGGTTGCAGGCTCATGGAGTAAAATATCATAAACTATTGTTTGAGAAGTATTTAGCGACTTATTATGTGGATGATAAAAACCTTACCCCTAAACAATTTGTAGATTTACAGGTTGTACCTTTGGGCGGTGGTTGGTCTGGTTCTATGGTAGAATTACGAGATGGTAAAGTCTACAAACAAGATCGTAATGCTATCAATACTATCAAATGGTATAGTAAGTATGCAGCTGATGAAAAATGTCCGTTCAAGGTTCCTACTATTTATTCTTTGATTGGAGAAACTATTTGCATGGAGTTCGTTAGGAGTCAAGACCTGTTTCCGGACGATTTTTGTAAAAAGGTGATTGAGTCCTTACAATTCTTTAGATATAGAAAAGATTGTTATAATATTGGGTTTTCTTCATACATTGAGAGGATTGAAAATCATTGCCAGTTTAATAATAAATTTCATAGTATAATTCCAGCACTTTATAATATACAGGGCTTTATGGATTTATACTCAACCGAATGTCATGGGGATTTTTCTATCCATAATATATTGGGAATGGAAAATGAACTGTATTTGATTGATCCAATTTTTGAAGAAAATGCTTATCATTCTTATCTTTTAGATGTGGCAAAATTTAGATATTCACTTTTAAGAGAAGACAAAATTTCGCTATTAAATATTTTTGATGAGTATATGAATTTTTCAAATATTCTTCCGCAAAAGGAGGTCATGAATGTTTTAGAAATTTCAGAAGCTATTCGTACGTATAAGTATGCACCTGAAAGCGAAAAAGTAAAAGTAGAAGAATTTATAAACAAAGGATTATCATGTTTGAAAAAATAATAGAATTGAAAAATAAAGGAATGTGCATTGGTTTTACTGCAAGTACATTTGATTTGCTTCACGCTGGACATATTGCAATGCTGGAGGAAGCACGTTCTATGTGTGATTTTTTGATTGTGGGACTATTGACTGATCCTACAATTAGCAGGCCAAACCTAAAGAATAAACCCGTTCAGAGTATGTATGAACGATATGTTCAATTACAGGCTGTAAAAGGAATAGATATGATTATCCCATTTGATACCGAAGAAGATTTGGAAAATATGTTACTTATGATAATGCCTACTAAACGTTTCGTTGGTGAAGAATATAAGGATAAGGAACATACAGGCAAACATATAGAAGGGATTAAGATAGTCTATAATGATCGTAAGCATAATTATAGCACGAGTGAATTAAGAAAAAGATTGATATGAAAACTTGTAAGAAATCTAATTTAAAAATAGCTTATATAGTCCATTCTGCCGATCCTATGGGAGGATTCCCTCAACATGCGGAACTTGCTATCCGTGGATTAAAAGAATTAGGACATACAGTTGATTTCTTTTTGTTAAAGTACGGAGAACATTTTAGAGAGAAATCTGGAGATGTGCGCTTCTTAATTAAGCAAGGGAAACATGTAAATTTGGAACGAGGATGTGGTACAGGCCTTCTATATGAGCCGGAAGCAGGATGGGTTGAGGGTTTTGTAGGTTTCAAAACGAAGGAACAGAAACTCCGTTTAAAAGAAAAATTAGAGGGGTATGATGCTGTTTTTTGGCACACTCCATTTTGGTTTAAGCAGAAAGAAATATTGACAGATACCGATTGGCCGGAACTATTGAATCTTTCTAACCCTGTTAATATTGGGATGGTTCATGATGCTAATTTACGTGGGAATAGTGCATGGCAGTACCATATTTCAAAATATTTTGATAGGCTTATTACTGTTCATCCAGCTTCCTATAATTCATGTTCAGTGTTACCTGTTCCTCGGGTAATGATATTCAATCCACAGGATTTATCAACGGTGAATTTTGATAAGACCAATTTTGATAATATTAAGAAAACAGGGATTATATTCTCTCTTCAAAATTGGAAGGCTTCTAAACATGTGGATGACCTTATTCGTGCTATTCCATATTTAAGGGATGATACATTCGTCGTTTTGGGTGGTTCTGGAATTGAAAAGAGATACATGGAAGCAAAGTTCAAGCCTAAAGATAAATATATGGTAAACCGTTCTTCCGATCCGGACTGTTTGGAGGAAAATATAGGTAAACAGATTTTACCTTTGGCAAAATCTACAGGTAGAGTGGAAGATGTATTCTGGGTAAATCAACAAGAAAGGGACATTATATTTGGAGATACTGCATTCTTTATAGATACGGCGTGGTATAAGGTGAATAAAACATTGGGTTCTCATTTTTCAAGGACTTTGATTGAGAGTATTATGCACGGTATTGTTCCTATTGCTCGTAATTTGGGTCTTTCAAATAATGAGGAAGGAAATGGAGAAGTTTTTCAGGCTGGAATCAATTATTGGATGATACCTTATGACGCAACCCCTAAACAGTTTGCAGAAAGTATTAATGAATTGATGGACATAAGTAGGGAAAAATATGACGAGATAGTCCATAATAATTATGAATTGCTTTCTTTGTTTGAATATAAGTATATCGCACAAGAATATGAAAGATTAATAAGGGGAGAAGAATGCGGTATTTATGGGGGTTATGAAACAGGTGAACCTACCAGAGAATTTATTGCCAAAGCCGACGCGCAATGGTTTGGAACGGGGGATAAAAAAACTTTTGCTTTTAAACATGAATAGAGGATATTCTCAGATGAGTTTTTCATTATGAAAATGTTAAAGTTTCAAAATTTTTTGAAAAAGTCTTGCGCAATACAAATACACTTACTACATTTGTAATGTCAAGTTAAGGCAATAAAAATTAGTATAACAAACAAAAATTTTGAAACCATGGAAAAGCAAGAAATGGAAAAGAAGTTCAAAGGGTACAACACTCAGCTTCTGCAGAACAAATTCAAAAAGTCTACTTCTGAAGTAGAAAAAGAAATAATCGCCAGCATTCTTCAAAAAAGAGGAGTAATGTCTATCGCCGAGGGGGTTAAAGGTTACGCTTACGATGAAGAGCAGGAAAAACCTTTTGAAGTGGAAGACAAAAATGTGCAGGAAGAAGTTCCTGTTCAAAAAGAGCCAAAGGCTAAAAAGGAAAAAGTTCAAAAAGAAAAAGTAATTAAAAACGGCCTGGAAAAGTACCACCCTGTTTATATTCAGGCTTCCAAAGTTACGAAGCTTCAGGCAGGAGATGAAGTTCGGTTCATTCGCAAAAAAGTAGAAGTAAAAGCCGTAATTTCTCAATTCTGCTACAAGAGTTCTCGTGGAGTGGAAGAAATTATCTGCAAGGCAGGCGAAGATAAAATCTTTTGGGTACGGACTTCCGTGGTCATTAAACACATGGGATTATGAATTTCAAACCAAATGAAAATTTTCAGTATTATCTGAATTTTATGGTTGAGCGCATGGAAATATTCTGGAAAAGATATTTCCATGTGCCTTTTCCATTAACTGATGACCCTATTTTTAGGGAATTCAAATTTACAAATGTTTACCGTGCATTAGACCGAGTAAGCCAGTATCTAATAGGAAATGTTATTTACAATGGAAAGGAATACTCCAGAGAGGACATGTTTTTCCGTATTCTGTTGTTTAAGCATTTTAACAAGATTGAGACGTGGGAACGCTTACAAACTGAATTAGGCGATATTACTTTAGAAACAGATTTTGAAGCTATCGTTGAAGTATTGGACGAAATGGTTCAGAAAGAGCCTGTTTATAGCAATGCTTATGTTATAAATTGCTGCTTCTACCAGATGCCAAAGTATTCTTATATTCAGGGTTGGTCAAAGTACAGAGCGCATTTGGATATTTTCAAAAAGGAAATATTTGAGAATGGGTTTGTAAATACATTGCTTGCCGCAAAAAGTCCGCTGGAATTGTATGATTTACTCCATTCTTTGGATATATATGGAGATTTCACAGCACAACAATATGTCTTTGACTTTATGTATAGCCCTCTGTTTGATTTCAGTGAGAATGATTTTATTGTAGCTGGACCCGGAGCAAAGAGGGGGATAGAGTGGACGTTTGATTTTGAAGGGAAAACAAACCGTAAAGGACGGATTGACTATGTAGCTGTGATAAAGTGGGTTCACGAAAATCTTGAGGAGTTGCTTGCGGAGTGGCAAAAAAATCACCCTGGAAAAGAATTCATTCCTTTGCCTGGACGGATGCCTACTTTGATTGATTTACAAAATTGTTTTTGTGAAACTTCCAAATATAGCAAAGGGATCGGAAATAGGTTTTCAAAAAAGAATGAACGCATAAAGAATACATTTAAACCGAGTAAAAAAGAAATTGATTTTGTATTCCCTCCTAAATGGAATATCGTGATGCCGGAAAAATAAATATTAACATCTAAATTTATAGATATGAAAAAAGTAATTTTGATTATGTTTTTATTGATTGCTGGTTTTGCTTCGGCCCAACAATCAATGGGTTCGCATACTGGTTATATGGAAAATGAATCTATGATATTTTGCGCTTATGATGAATGTTATATGAAAAATAGATTGGTTGGAACAATTTCATTAGATCAGTTTTCCATAACTTACGAAAAAGGGACGAATATTTATCATATTCATATAAGCACTAAAGAGAGTGAGGCCTTTATTAGAGTAAAATTTAAGGAAGGAAACGATCGATCTGGATATATTTATGAGGGGGTAGAAGAAAACTCAGGGATGAGAGTTGCAATATTTTGTAAAAATAAATTGAGTTTATATACCAAAAATTTTGGATTTGATTCTGTAACTCAGATTAAAGATTTTGAAAAAGAAGGAATAAACTTTATTTTCCCAAAGATGTTAGTTATTTCTTCGGTAGCTGTCATTAAAAATTAGTAACTAATATATTTGTTAAAATATTTGGTTATTATAAGTAATGTTAGTTTATTTGTATTAAATATTAAATAACCGAGGAAAATGTTTATAGCTGAAAATTTAAATCAGGCTCTATTAATTACGGGGAGAGCTTTATTGGAAAAAGGGGTGTGGAGAGAAACACGTGGATATCGCTGTTTGGAACTTCCACACCCTCTTTTATTGTGTATTACCAATCCTACTGACAGATACTGTACTATTCCTGAGAGAAAATGGAATAAATATCTGGGCTGGGTGGAAAGCCTTTGGCTTGCAATGGGTATTAATGATATGAAGATGCCCTCCCATTATGTGAAAAATTTGTTGAGTTTTTCAGATGACGGGAAATATATGAGGGCTGGATATGGACCACGTTTGCGGGGTTACAATGGAAGCACTAAAGATTATAAGTATTCAACGTCTCCTGCTGGGAGATGTGGTGTAGATCAATTGAAGTTCGTTATTGACACTTTACAGAATGAAAAAACAAGTCGGCAAGCCTGCATAACTATTCATGATCCTATAAAAGATGATTATGAATGGAATGGGACAGAATACGTTCTAAAGAAGACAAAAGATATACCCTGCACCCGTACACTTCAATTCATGGTAGTGGAGGGAAAACTTGATTGTACCGTTACAATGCGGAGCAATGATTGTATCTGGGGAATGTCGGCTGTGAATGTGTTTAATTTCACCCTCATGCAAGAATATATCGCTGGAATACTTGGTTTAGAAATTGGTAATTATTATCATTTCGTAACTAACTTCCATGTATATGAAGATAAGGTGGATCAATTAAAGGAGATAGTTGAGAATAATAAGGTAGAAGATTATAAGAGTAAGCATAATTTTCAATATTTACTTCCGAATTCCTTAATATATTTTGATGTATTTATTTCTGAGTTGGCGAGGTTTGAAAGAAGGTTTAGAGAACATTCTATTAGAATTGATATTGATGAATATTTGAAATGGGAGACTCCTATTGGAGAATTTGGATATTTATGGAAAGACTGGGCGTTGGTGTTCTATAAACATGTTTTTCCTGAGGTTGAAATCAAATTTAATAACCCGTATTTAAACGATTTATTCTCAAAGTGATATGGAAACAGTATTAAGTTCAATTTTGAAAATGAAAGACGTGGAACGTTTTAACGGAACACGTAAATTACAGGGATATAACCTGTTAGAACATTCCTATATGACAGCTATGCTGTTTCGTACATTCGCTTCGAAAGAGGATGTAGCGTATGATATTAATGTTTTTGACTATGTGCTTTGCCATGATATTCCGGAAACAATTACAGGGGATTGTGTTCATCCTGTAAAGTATTTCAATGAAAAAACTTCTGATTGTTGGCACACTTTAGAGGAGGAAATACTCAATGCTAATCCAGGAATAAGGAGATACGGAAACATAGCCGAACATTTAACCGAAAGGCAGTATGCACTCTTCAAGATGTGTGATATTTTGGATTTAGCTATTTTTGTCTATCGTGAAATTAAGCTGGGGAACACATTGCCAGCTATGATTAAAACGTGGAATAAATGTCATGAATTATTCAGGAAGTATTCCAATGATTGGGAAGATTTCCCACATATAAAATCATTCGTTGATAAAGAATTAAATTTGAGTCAGTTATGAAAATTAGTGTAACAGGCATTATAGGGGTCATTGGTTCAGGAAAAGACACCTATAAAAATTCAGTTATAGATAATTCTGAACATTGCATTGTTGGGGATTTTTCGGACGGTGTAAGGGAATTCGTTTCGTCTTTTATAGGTTTCCCTATAAGTTCCTTAAATGAGGAGGAGTATCGCCGTTGGAAGGATAATCATGCGGTTTTCGTTATTGGGCGGAATAATTTACCTAATTCAAAGTTGACTGGACGCAGGTTGTTGGAAAATGTTGGAAAAACTTTACGAAGATATGATAATTCTTTCTGGGCAAATTATTGCGCATCTCAAATTTATAAAGAAGTTATTTCTTTAAAAGATTCTGGATTTAGCGGTAAATTGGATATCTGTTTTGGTTCGGTAAGGTATGCAGAAGAAGCCCGTTCTATATTTGATTTAACGAAGGATTTAGGAATGAGTTTTGAGGTTGTTCCAGAATTGAAAATGGTATTTACAAATTACAAATCTCCATTTTATAGCATAAGGGATGACGAGAGTGAATTCTTTGCTCAAGCATTCGTTAATATAGGGTGCAAACATTTGGAAGACATAACTCTTAAAGTTGCAGACACAATAGGATGGAAGAACTTATAAAATACTTAGAAGATAACTTTATTAAATATAAAGTTATTGCAGAGAACGTCGTAGAAATAGGAGGAAAGACTTATGGTTTGGCAGTAGCCAGACAGCAGGATATTATTGATGAAAATGGAGCTATAAAGCCAGGAAAAGCAGAGAAATTATTCATGCGTAATTTTCAATTTATAGGCGAATTATTGACGAATATGTCTGTTGACAATTATGTTTATAAATTCGGTTCTCAGTGGTATTGGCTTCCTGTGGGTAAAGAAAAAGAGGTTACACTTACAAAGTTACGTTATATTGGGGAAACTACTTATTCAGGGTCTGAAGATTCATTTCTTGGGGTTCATGGTTCATTTGAACTTATGAACGGTTCTGGTCATTATGGAGAATGGGTCGATAAAGCTAAATTTTTAGGAATTAAAAATCTTGGGCTTTGTGAACGTGATACTTTGGCTGGTGCTTTAAAATTCCAATTAGCTTGCCAAAAAGGAGGAATCCATCCTATTATAGGAATGGAGGTAACAGTATATCGTCCCAAAGAGGATTTATCTTATACAGTAAAATGTTTTGTTGAAAATGAAAAAGGTTGGGATAATCTTTTGGGGATTAATAAGGAGATAAATTGTGAAAATGGTAGGTATGTAGAGGAGGATAAATTCTTTGATTTGACGGATGGTTTGGTGGTTGTTTTTGGCCCTAAAAAAATGGATTTTAATAAAGTTCCGTTATTAGTTGGGCATTACCAATTAGACACCGTTGAATATACGAAAGTTGATAGAGATAACTGGTACTTAACCAATTTGAGAGAATACATATACAGCAAGTTAAAGCCTGTGGCGATTTGTGATGCTTATTATTTGGAGGCAGATTATTCTATCATAAAACAACGGCTTAATTCCATTGCTGGAAAATCCACTTATGAAAGTCATAATCAGTATTTTAAGAATTGGGATGAGTATTTGATTGAATTGACTGCATTATGTAAAAATAATGAGGATGGAGATAGCATAGCCGCTGAATTATTTGAAGTAGCTGTTGAAAATCTACATGATATCGTTAAACGATGCAAGTTTACGATTCCTGTGAAAAATAGGCATTTGCCAGCCTATAAAATGAAACCCGAAGAAGCCAAACAATTTTCTAATTCAAAGGATCTGTTTTGGTATTTGATAGAAAAGGGTATAGAAAATCATCCGGAGTTTATTGATAAATATGGAGAGGATGCCGTAATTGAAAGAATTCAGAAAGAGGTAGATACAATAGAATACGGAGAGACTATTGATTATTTCCTTATTCTTTGGGATATTGTGGGCTGGTGCAGAAAAGAAGGAATTTTGACAGGTCTCGGGCGTGGTTCAGCGGGAGGGAGCCTTATCGCGGCACTCCTGGATATAACACGGTTAGACCCTATTGGGTTTGATTTACTGTTTGAAAGGTTCTTAAATAAAGGCCGTGCGGGTTATTTTACAGATTCTGAAATTATTGAGGTTACATTGGAAGATGGGACTGTAAAAGAATATTTCCCTGAACAATGGGTAGGAAAGGGGAGTAAGCAAGCTAAAGAGTTAAAGGTTGGAGATAATTTTGTATATTGATATGGATTTACTATTTTTGTTTAAAAATATAGAACCGTGAAAGAATATTTGTCTCTTTGTGTAAATTTTCATATTGAACCTTTTCCAGTGAGGAAAGGTAAAGTATGGAAGTATTATTATTTATATGAAACTACCAATAAGATAAATGGGAATAAATATGTCGGATTAAGAACTTATTGTGGATCATATCCAGAAAATGATTCTTATTTGGGAAATGGATTTAAAGTTATTAATGGGAAATTAGTAAGCAGGTTCAAGAATAAAACTCGTTTTGCAAAAGAGTTGGAAAAATTTGGATTTGAAAATTTTGAAAAAAGGATCATTTGCTTTTTTGAAAATAAAAGGGATGGCCTAATTTCTGAAAGAAATGTTGTAAATGAAGAGTTCATTAAACTTCCAAATGTTTTAAATATGGTAGTAGGGGGAGGAACACCTCCTATTGGTAGTGGAAAGCAAAATAATAATTATGGAAATTATTGGACAGAAGAAATGCGGAAGAACCTTTCTTTAAAAATGAAAGGAAGATATAAAGGAACATTAAATCCTAATTATGGTAATAAATGGCCTGAAGAAAAGAAAAGACAGCTTTCAGAAAAGAAAATAGGTAAGGGATTACGGGGAGATAATCCAAATTCAAAAAAAGTGAGAGTCAGAGTAAATGATGAAATACTGATATTTGGATCTATTTTAGAATTTGGGGAATGGGCTTCATTGTCTAAAAAAGTAGCTTATAATGTAATTGCGAATAAAAAACAGATTTCTGATAAATATACAATATATTATGAAAATAACTAAAATTGAAAAAAAGATTGGGCAGCGATTCGTTCCGGTAACGCTGCCTGATTAATCGCCCCCTCTGGGCGACTGGAGGGGGCAAAATTGTACATAGATACAGACTTCCCTGGAGAAGTAAGGGGAAGAGTAAAAGAATACATGGAACAGCGTTATGGAATTACGCAGGTGTGTTCCGTGGGAACTTATTCTGCTTTGCAACCACGTCAGGCAATAAAGGATTTTGCTCGCCTTATGGGTATTCCATTCCAGGATGTGAATATGGTCACAAAGATACTGGAAACGAGTGATAGGAAGTACGAGGATATATTTATAAAGGCTTGCGGAAATGGCAGATTGATGGCCTTTATTCATAAATACCCTGAATTGATAAATGAAATTTCTATAGTTTTGGGCGCACCTAAAACTCAATCAATTCATGCTTGTGCAACCATGATATTTCCGGATGAGCACGATATGTTCCATTGGGTTCCGATACGAAAGCAGGAAGGAATGTATGTTAGTGAGTGGGAAGGAAATGAAATGGATTCTGCCGGGTTTTTAAAAGAGGATATCCTGGGGGTTAAACAGTTGGATAAATTCCAGAATATATTGAAATTGATAAAGGAAAATCACGGGGTTGATGTTGATATTTACAATTTACCTTTGGACGATAAAGAAGTTTACAGGTATTTTAAAAATGGGTGGAACGGGGATGTGTTTCATTTTGGTTCTTCTGGCCTGACTTCCTATTGTAAGGAAATGCAACCAGATAATATTGAGGATTTGGTAGTTGCTATTTCGCTGTATCGTCCGGGAGCTATGGAAAACAATTTCCATAATGAATATATAGCTCGTAAACGTGGAGATAAACCTGTTGAATATTTTGTAGGGACAGATGATATTCTTGGTAAAACATTGGGAATTTTTTGCTACCAGGAGTCTGTCATGGAAATATGTCGGAAATTAGGAGGCCTTTCCCTCGTAGAGGCCGATGACGTGCGTAAAGCAATGGTAAAGAAAAAGTATGAGGAACTCACAAAATACCGTGAAAGATTTATTCCGTATTATGTTGAAAATTTCAAAGTAGATTTGGAATATGCTGAACATGTATGGGATGCAATTGATAAGGCTTCCACGTACTTATTTAATCGTTCTCACGCCGTTGCTTATACTTTGACGGGTTATATAAGCCAATGGTTGAAAGTTCATTATCCTTTGGAATATTGGACTGTAGCGTTCTCGTATGCAAGTGATGAAGACTATGCTGTATATATCCAGGAAATTAATGCTTCAGGTAATACGGAGATAGTTTCTCCGGATGTGAATAAGTCTGAGAAGTATGTTTCTTCGGATGTTAAGACTAATAAAATGTATTGGTCGTTGCTTAACATAAAACAGGTTGGAGACCGTGCAGCTGATCAAATTTTTAATGAACGTATTGAGAATGGTGAGTATTTTTCATTAGCAGATTTTGCAGACCGTAACCTTTCCTATAAAGAAAATAAGGTAAATAAGCGGGTTATTGAGAATATCATTATGGCAGGGGGGGTTTTTGGGGGGGGAAAAATAAAAAAAAGCCACACGAGAGAATGAAGCTAATAACCGATTATAGGGAAATGGTGCGACAAAAAGTTAATGAAGAAAAAGACATTTTTGTTAATAACCCAAAAACAGCCTTTGATTGGTGGTGGTTGTTACAGCAAAAAGCATTGACCGGGTTTGCTATTTTTGATTATAAGGAATTGATCAATAAATACCTTGTTCCTAAAGTAACAGGAGAGTACCCGATAATTGATTTTGATAAAGCTAATAGCCCTGATTTTTATAATGGGAGAAATACGTTGATGTTGGCAGGCGGAATAGTACATGATATATTCATTAGGAATTCTGCAAGGGGTAATTTTGCGAGACTGGTACTTGAACAGAACTATAAATTTTTGAAAGTAACCATATTTTCTCAATTTTATGAGGAGTTAGAAAGTTACTTTGCCAATGTTAAAGGCAATATCCTTTTGATGAATGGTTCGATGGCTTACGACAATTATAATAAAGAGCCGTATTTGCAGACGAGAACTGACAGTAAATTTGTAATTTTAACATAGATAATTTGTATATTAAAAGTACACTAACTATATTTGTAAAAATAAACAGGAATGGAAAAAGTCAGCGAAAATAAAGATGCAATAGTATTGCATCTCGGTGAAAATCCGGTGGTTCTTTTATCAGAACCATTTAATTCTGAGATTGACGTTGATGCTTTAACCCGCATTGATTATACTAACCTTATTGGAGAAATGGTTACTATTTCGGCTTTGATGAATAAGGTGGGTAATTTGAGAGCAGAAGCAGAAAAATGCCTTTCAGATGATAAATTGGATTGCGATATATATGAAGCATCCAAGAAAAAATCATGGCGTAACGAAGCCAATCGGGAATCCGGAAAATTCATGGTAGACGGGGAATCCATAAAATTAAGTGAAAAGGCTTTGGACGAAGCTATACTTTTAGACCCGTTGTACCAGCAAAAGAAAAGAAAAATAATCAGCTCCCAAAGAGTTTTCAGCATTTTAGATAGCTGGTTCTGGTCAGTAAATGATAAGAGCAAAAAGCTCAATAATTTAGTTAAACCATTAGAACCCAACGAATTTGTAAAAGAACTTATTGAAGGGAGAGTTAATTCATTCATTATCAAAAAACCAAAAATTTAATTATCATGGCAAAATTTGACAGAAGCCAATGGAAACCGACCCCCATTTCGGCAGTACAGGAAGAAGAAAATCGTTCCAAGGAAACCGCTCGCTTTTTCGGGTCAAACAATTACACCACGTATTACACCATAGAAGATGGCGAAAACGAATTCCGTATTTTACCTAATCATGAGCCTGGAAAGAGTGCCTATGTAGCAACCCGCACCGCATTGCTCGAATGCGAAGGAGATAAATACGAGAACGGACAGATTGTAGGTAAGGAAGTTCGCAATAGAAAAGTATTTATTGCAACCACGCATTCCGCAGGTAAGATGAAGGAAGACCCTATTGAAACCTACATTGAGTTCGCTCAAGAACTGGCTAAAAGTCAGTTTGATGACCCCAAACAGCAGGAGAAATTCCTCAATCCTATCCGTGGATACAGACAGGGAACAAAATGGGTTCCGGGCATTTTGCCAAATTCTGAGTTCGTTGCTTATGTAGTAGGAAAGCAGGGTATCGGCCGAGTGAATTTACGTAATAAATGGCTGAAAGATATGCAGGATTTGTCTATCCAGCAAACAGCAGGCGACGTGATTGCTATTGATATTTTCAGTCACCCGACGCAGGGATTCCCGTTGGTTATCCATAAAGGACTTTCCGCTCAAAATCAAACGGAATACAAAGTATATACTCGTCCGTTGAAAGTAGGTGAAGGATGGGATGATTTCTTTAAAAAGTATGCTATTACGGATGAACAATGGAATACGTGGGAAAATTTACCTCATCTTAATGATCTTTTTGTAGGATCGTATTCTCAAAAGGATTTCAATATGGCTTTGGACGGCCTGAAGCGTTTTGATGAAAAACATGGGTATAATATTTTCGGTAATGAGGAGTTCCTGGATAGAATTGAAGCTATGGCAGAACTTGTTCCGGAAGATAAGCCCAAAGCAGACGCAGCACCAAAATCTCCTAAACCAGCCCCGAATGAGGTAAAGAAGCAGGATAAATATCCTCAGGATTCTCGGATTAAAATGTTCTTGAGAGAATATCTTGCGGAGAATGCTGAAGTTTATGGGGAAGGAGCAGAATTGCCCGTATTTGATACTCAAGAGGAACTCCATGAATGGTATGATATTGCAATGGCAGGAGGAGAACTTCCATTAATGCCGTGGAGCAATGAAACAGCATCTACAGATGAAGCACCTGAACAGGAAAAAGAGGTTCCTAATCCTGTGAATACGGATGTAGCTTCTCCTGTAAAGGAGGGTTCTCATCTTTCTGCATTGGAACGTATTCGCCAAATGAAAGGGGGTAAATAATCATTAATTAGCCCCCTGAAAAGGGGGCTTTTTACTATTATATGATATGAAAGAGGTGATAGCTATACTTTCAACGGATAAACATATTACCCCACGTAATTTATCTGAAATGTATGACTTGTTCAAGCAAGAAATCATTTTGGCAAAGGAACGCAATGTTTCTAATATTATTTGGCTGGGGGATATATTTAATAGCCGTGAAAGCCAACGGCAAGAGGTTTTGACCTTTTTGTCAAATATTTTGATTGATTACAAGAATGCAGGGTTGGAAATATATTGCATTCCTGGAAATCACGATAAAACGGATTACAATTCCTATGATTCATTTTTGGATTGCTTTATACTTGCTCCGCATTTCCATCTATTGAAAGAAGCAAATTCTTTCACATTAGGAGGAGTAAAGTTTGATTCTGTCCCATTCTTTAATGAAGAAAAATGGTTGGAAGAATTTAATAAGATTCCAAAAAAGGAGGCAGGTCAAATATTGCTTTCCCATATAGCGGTGGATGGTAGTGTGAATAATGACGGTTCAAAAGTAAGTAGCGAAAAGATAAAACCGTCGATGTTCAACCACTATAAGTCAGTGTTCCTTGGACATTACCATAATGCGCAACAAGTAAGTAAGAACATTTTTCATTTACCTTCTACACGTCAGAATAACTTTGGGGAGGATAATGAAAAAGGATTTACTATACTGTATAATGATTTTAGCACTGAATTCATAAAATCTAAGTTTATAGAATTTGAAAAATTTCATATAGACTTAGAAAATTCTTCCATTGAGGAAGCTATGGAATTGGCTAAAACCATAGAAAAGGAAAATGTACGTATAACGTTTGAATTCAGTGGAAGTGATGATAAATTACGTGCGCTGGATAAAAAGTTCTTTATCAATCTTGGAGTAAGCGTTACCACTAAAAATAAGGATGTTGAAGTGGAGGATGTTGAATATGCAGAGGAAGTAAAGAAAATGACAGACGATGATATAATAGAACATTTCAAACGTTTTTGTGAAAAGAATAATTATCCCTTTGACGAAGGAATAAAATACCTGAAATAAGATGGCACTCGAAGATATTGTTAATAAAATTACGAAGCGGTTTGGAAAAGAATCCGTTTCCCAAACTATACCAGATGTTGAATTTTTGACGTCAGGTAGCCTCAGTCTGGATTTAGCTTTAGGTGGAGGCTATGCTAAAGGGCGCGTTATAGAAGTAGACGGATGGGAAAGCTCCGGGAAGACGACACTTGCTCTACATGCTGTTGCGAATGTTCAAAAGGAGGGAAAGATCGCTGCCTATATAGATACTGAACATGCTTTGAATCTTAATTATGCAGAAGCATTAGGAGTTCAGGTTGGTGGGGATAAGTGGATTTTGAGTCAACCAACGAACGCGGAGGAAGCATTGGAAATAGCTCGTGAATTGGCAAAAGAAAAAGAAATAGGAATAATTGTTTTGGATTCTATTGCTTCGTTCGTTCCAAAGTGTGTGTTACAGGGTGAAGCAGGAGATCAAAAGATGGGAGTATTGGCACGACTTTTGAGTATGTGGCTCCCCACTTTGATTCCGGATATTCAAAGAACTGGATGTATCGTGTTTGCCATAAATCAATTCCGTGAGAAAATCGGTGTAATGTATGGATCACCCACGACCACTCCCGGAGGCAACGCCTTGAAATTTTATTGTAGCCAAAAATTGGAGATCACCCGTATGGGAAGTGAAAAGGACGGGGATGAAGTTTATGCCAATAAGATTAAAGTAACAGTTCGTAAGAATAAGGTTGCCCCGCCTTTTAGAACGGCAAATTTCTATATTCGTTTTGGTCAAGGGATTGATTTAGAGAGGGAAATATTGGATTTGGCTATAGAATTTGATATTGTGAAAAAGGCTGGTTCGTGGCTTTCTTATGGCGATACAAAATTAGGACAGGGAGTAGATAATGTACGTGAAGTACTTTTGAACAATCCTGATTTGTTTGAATTAATTCTTAAACAAGTAAAAGAAAAATATGAAGCCGTGCAGCCTTAAAGCTACTAATTTCCTTTCTTTTAAGGAATTAGAATATAATTATGTAGATAACCCCGTGTTGATAAAGGGGGAAAACTTGACCGAGATAGACAGTCAAAAATCAAATGGTTCGGGTAAATCAGCTATTGAAAATGCTGAAATGTTTGCTCTTTTGGGTGTTTCTACAGCAGGTAAAGATACTTTAGACCGTGACTTGATACATTGGGGAGAGGAGCAGGCTTCTGTCAGTATGGAGATAGTTTGTCCTATACGAAAGGAAACTCTATGTATAACCCGCACAATATTCCTAAAGAAATCTTCTACATTAGAAATTTCCATAAATGGAGAACCAGCTTCTTTCAGTACAGTAAGAGACGGAAATGCGTTTATATTGGAGTGGCTTGCAATAAGTGCGGAAGACCTCAAGAATTATTATATAATTTCACATGGAAATTATACTTCGTTTTTCACAAGTGGAAATGTTGATAAAATGAAGCTTATAAGTCGTTTTTCTAATTTTTCCAGCATTGATAAAACTTCTGCTGCTATAAAAAAGGATATAGAAGCTCTTAATGAAATTAAAGCAGAAGTTGAACAGCGGATGAATAAGAAGCTGGGAGAAAAAGAGGTATATGAACGACAGTTGGCCGAGGAACAAGAACGGGATTTGGAAGAGGAATACAATGCTAAACGTGAAGCATTACTCAAACAGGTTGAGCAGTATGAAGCAAAAGAGGTTGAATCCAAAAACAGCATAAAGGAAAAGAAGCAAAAGATTGAGGAATGCAAGTCCCTGATGCGAGAAGTATTGACCAAAGGTAAAACCATAACCGAGGAAATAGATAAAGCAAAGGTTGATTATACTGAAATTTACAAAGCAATAGATGAAGAAGTAGGTAAAATCAAAATTGAAAAATCTGAGCATGAAAAAAGTAAAGCCAAATTAACAGCCACTATTGAATCTATTGAGGGCAAATTGGCGGTTCTTCGCACTAAATTGATGGGGGTAATAGCCTGTCCCGCTTGCGGTCATAAGTTTTTGCCTGGAGAAAATACGGATGAATTGTCTTTAAAAAAGGAAAAGGATGAGTTTGAAAAAGAGGTAGATGAATATGCTGTAAAATTGAAAGATGAAAAGGAATCCATAAAAGAAATAGATGGTGTAATTTCTACTTTTGAACAGGAACGCCAAAGCACGCAGCAGGAAGAAGAGGAGCACCTCATCGCTATCCGTAAATTGCAAACCCAATTACATTCTATCAATTTACAGGCAAAGGAGCTTGAAAGTAATATAAAGATAGAAGAAGGGAGCATACTTGGACTTGAACAAAAGATTAAGGAGAGTCAGGAGAATTGCCTCAACCTAAAAGAAACTATCCGTAAAATGGATGAAACAGGGATTGACGGCAATACGGCAAAAATAGAGGAATTGGAAAATTCTATAAAGTTGGCACAAGTTTCCGCTAATAAGGAAAGTAAAGAACTTGATAAGATAAATACTCAAATTTTCAATACCACACAATGGATAACCCGTTTTAAGGAATTTAAGCTCTTTCTCGCAGTCGAACAACTGGAAGTTATACAAGGGTATGCAAACAAGTTCCTTCGTGCAATGGGGACAGATTTACGAGTCAAATTGGAAGGATATAAAGTCCTTAAAGATGGGACAGTAAAAGAAGAAATTACCGCATACATTGTAAGGGATGGTTTGAAAAAGTTTTGGTCATTCAGTGGAGGAGAGCGTTGTCGCTTGGAAATAGCAATGATGCTTACCATACAGGAAATGATAAATTCAACTAATCCTTATGGAGGCTTGCATTTCTTACATATAGACGAGGTAACTGAAGGGATTGATGCACTTGGTTTAAGTTTGATTTTGGAATCACTCACCGAGTTCAAGTTTCCTATTCTGATAACTACACATGTCACTGAAGTGGTGTATCCGGAGGTTTTGACTGTTGTAAAAGAAAATGGAATAAGTAGAATATTATGAAAAGAATAGCAATGGGGGTTGACCCCGGAAAAAAGGGGTTTATTACTTTTTTAAGTGAAGGAGGAGAAGTGATTGAATATGTACCACTTTTGGAAGACCCAAATAGTAAGTATATAGATTTTACTCATTTGCGTAAAATATTTAAAGAAGCAACGGTTGATTTAAATAAGAAGATTCATTGTGTGATAGAGGATGTACATAGCATTCCAGGAAGTTCCGCTCAATCCAATTTCAATTTCGGTTATATTGTGGGGGCTTTGGAAGAACTTTTGAAGAGTTTTGAAATACCGTTTACAAAGGTAGCTCCTAAAACATGGCAGAAAGAAATGTGGCAAGGTGTAGCTTTGAAAAAGAAACTTTCAAGTACTGGAAAAACACAGGTTAATGACACAAAGGCAATGAGTCTGGAAGCGGCAAAGCGTTTGTTCCCCCGTGAAGATTTTAGGAGAACAACCCGTGCAATCAATCCAGATGACAATAAAGTAGATAGTTTATTAATGGCTGAATATTGCAGGAGGAAATTCTTATGATAAAGTTTATATGTAAAAAATGTGGAGAGGAAATCCACATTGGAAAAGTTCGTTCTACTTACAATAAAGAAACTCAGAAAATGGAGTTTCTTGACCGAACTGTTTGCCCTAAATGTGGAGAGGAAATGTCTCCTGAAACGTATGGGGGGATAAATACGCCAAATGTTTTGAATTTTAAGCAATTACCTGATAGTCAGAAGAAAGCTATTTTGAAAAAACGTGCTCAAAAGCATTTTAAAAAAATAGGCCACGAAGAAAAAGAGTGGCGTAAACGTGAAACGATAAAAAATTCAATGTTATGAAAGAATTCTTAGAAAAGTGCTGGCAGTTGGTCAGCATTATTGAATCCCCTATATTGGTAGTAAGAGTTTTTGATACTCCTTATGCCTTTTTGGCAAAAGATTTCAAGGTGAAACAACCTTATGCTCCTTGGAATGAAGTTATTGGGCAGGATATTACGTCTATGGTTACTGAGATAAGCATTTCAGCATTAGCCGAAGGGAATAATAATTACCTGTTAAAAGCACAGAGTTTCCCGGAACTTTCTTTTAAATTCGGTCATGATGATTACATTGTGATGAATTATAAGAGAAAAAATGTGTATTAAAACTTGCACAATACAAATACACTTAGTATATTTGTAAAAATAAAACTTTGAAGCAATGATAGACATTGGCCTGTTGAAACAATACAATGAAGCCTACCGAGCAGGAAAACCGGAAATAAGTGATGCCGAATATGACGCTATGGTGGCTCAATTAAGGGATGAAGACCCTGATAATGAATTTTTCAAACATAGCGTAATAGAAGAAGCAAAGGAAGAACGGATGGAAACGTTGCCTGTTCCTATGTTTTCTTTGGAAAAGGTTAAGTCTATCGATGAACTCATTTCCTGGATTAAAAATTTTTGCCACGACCCTCATGATTCTTTTTATTTGACGATAACCCCTAAATATGATGGTATTTCTTTGCTTTATGATGAAAATACGGGGGCGATGTGGACTCGAGGAAATGGTATAGAGGGGCAAAGGTCTGATGAGTGGGGGAAAATTATGGGTATTAAAAAGATGCCCATGAATGTGGATTATTGTGGCTCTGTTTTGGCGTTAAATATGCCTTATACATGGGGAGAAGCAATAATTTCAAAGGAAAATTTTAAGAAGATTCAAAAGGATACTTCTTATAAAACGGCAAGAAATTTAGTGGCTGGTATCTTTAATTCTAAGAAACCTAATGAATTCACAAAGTATGTTGAATTTATCAGGTATGGCGGAGATGTTCAGGATTCCATTATGGAAGTAATGAAACAGATGAGTTTTGATATGGTGAACCAAAACAAAGATAAGGTTCAAGAAATGGAAGGAACATTTGATGCCGATGCCCGTGTTTTTGGATGGCCTATTACTTTATATGAAATTAACAAACATTGGATAAATCAAAAGTTGCATTCTCTCTATGAAAAGTGGTCAGAAAATTACAATATAGATGGAATTGTGATTGCTATTGATTTCTTTGGAAAAGAGGGTATAGATTTGAAAGAAAGATTAGCTAATGGAAACCCGAAATATAAAATAGCATTTAAAGACCCTGCATGGTCTGGGTGTGCAGATACGGAAGTAGAAGAAATTACTTGGAAAATTTCAAAGGACGGTAAGAGCAAACCTGTAATTAATATAAAACCCGTTCAAATAGGAGGGGTAACTATCAAGAACGTTACAGGTTATAACGCTAAATATATGGTAGATAATCATATTGCAAAAGGTTCTGAAATTCGTATTATACGTTCTGGAGACGTTATTCCTAAACATATTGCCACATTAAGCCACAATGAAGCAGAATATGAAAGAATGATGGACGATATGATGGAATGTCCTTCTTGTGGTGGTGCTTTGGTGTGGGATGAAAATATGGTTGAACTTGTTTGTCAAAAAATAGATTGCAAGCAAAAAAGAGTCGGAAAATTAGTTTATGCCTTTGCTACTTTAGGCTGTGAGGAATTCGGAGAACCTACATTAACGAAATTGTATGACGCTGGCCGTTGTTCGCTTCAATCAATTTTCTATATGAGTGAGGCTGAATTGGAGGAAATAGAAGGAATTGGTCCGGCATTGGCAAAAGTTATTTATAATCAGCTCGCAAAGTTAAAAACAGATGGAGTTCCTTTGGCTCGCCTAATGACCGCAATGAATCTTTTTGAAGGAAAGATAGCTGAAAAGACCTGCCAAAAAATATTGAATAATGTAGTTTGGGAAGACGTTTTACATTTGGTAAATGATTTTGAAGCAGAAAAATTATTGCATGAACTTTGTAAGATAGACGGGGTTAGTGAAATTACTGCACAGGCTTTTATTGAAGGAGTGAGGACTTATCTGAATGGAAATTATGTACCTGTGAAGATAGCTTATATCAAAGAGGAAAATAATTCATTCGAGGGACAGATGGTTGTGTGTATGACAGGTTTCCGTGATGCGGAATTGACTGCCAAATTGATAGCCGATGGACATAGAGTTGTGGATGGGGTAACGAAAGAAACGACACACCTGATTGTTAAGGATAAAAATTCAACCTCATCTAAAATGAAAAAGGCTCAGAAAATGGGTATAAAAATAGTACAGAGGGATGAATTCGTATGGTAGAACGGTATTATTATAAGGAAGGGAATTTTCTTTATTTCGGTTTTAAGTACGAAAAAGAACTGGTAGAGGCGGTTAAAGACCTGCCTCAAGTTCTTTACAACCCAATGAACAAGGAGTGGTATGTGGAACTTGCAATATGGAAGAATGAGGAAATTTTAAATTTTATACGAAAATTTGAATTTGAGGAATACCGACCTCAAGTAGTTGGGAATTGCCCGTTCCCGATGATCCCTGTGCAGGAAAAATTCACTTTGGAAGAAGTAGCGGAAGCAATAGAGGAACTCCACCTAAAAAGAAAACCCCGTGATTATCAAATCCAGGGCATTCACTACATTCTAAATCATGGAAACTGTATAAATGGAGATGACATGGGTCTGGGGAAAACGGGGCAAATGATCATAGTTTTGGAACTTTTGGACTTGTTTCCGTGCTTGATAATTACGCCTGCATCCGTTAAATATGGATGGAAAAAAGAATGGGGAAAATGGACAGACAGGGAGGTGAACATAATTGATACCGCTAACAAGGTAAACATTTTTGATGCGCCTGTAAATGTTATTAATTATGATATTTTAGGACGGAAGGATAAGGAAAAAGGAAGTATTGATTATGTATTTAAAGAAATAGCAAAGGTTAATTATAAAGCGGCTGTTTGGGACGAAATTCATTTTGCGAAGAATTATAAATCCATAAGGGGAAAGATATCTCGTAAATTGGCACGCCGTTTGCCTGCTGTATTTGGTTTAAGTGGTTCCCTGATAATGAACAGGCCGGAGGAAAGCATCAACCCTTTGAATATTATAAAGATGTTTGATGTTATATTCCCCAGCTTGCAAAACTTTCAATTGCGTTATTGTAATGCCAAAAGAACGACATTCGGTGTCGATCTGAAAGGACACCATAATGTATTGGAATTACATGATCTTTTGAGGAACTATTGTTATATACGGAGAGAAAAGCGTGAAGTATTGACAGAATTGCCCCCTATTTCATCGACGGTTGTAGATTGTGGTTTAACTAATACCACGCAATATCATAAAGCAGAAAAAGACCTCATCTCTTACTTGCAACAAGTAGACGTTGAAAAAGTAGAAGCAGCACAAAGGGCTGAACATTTGGTAAAACTCTCCCTACTTAAAACCCTTGTGATTAAGGGAAAGATGAAAAGTATTGAGATTTATATAGAGGAGTGGTTGGAAAGTAATGATAATGAAAAATTAGTGGTATTTGGCACACACCGAGAACCCCTGGAAAAGTTAGCAGAAAAATTCAATGCTCCTACTTTGCAAGGAGGATTGACAGCCAAAAAGAAAATGGAAATTGTGGAACATTTTCAAGTTTCAGATGATCGTGTTATCTTTTGTAATATAAAGGCAGTTGGAACTGGGACAGATGGTTTGCAAGAAGCTGCGAGTAATATTGCTTTTATTGAATTGCCGGATGTTTATACAGATTTAGAACAGGCTATTTCTCGAGTCGAGCGGCAAGGCCAGAAGTTTTCAATGAATGTAGCCTATTTACTTTGCCCTGATACGATTGATACTAAATTATGGAATTTACTGCAAAATAAGAAAAGCGTTACCGATGGGGTAAACAAAGGGATTGCAGATGAAAGTTCTATTAATTTGGAGTTGTTAAAAATGTATAAAGTGTAGCTAAATTATTTGCACAATATAAGTATTGTTACTATATTTGTAAATGGAAGAAATTACAATGTTCACGGATGGAAGTGCTTGTATAAAACCTCCAAAATTAGGAGGGTGCGGGGTTTATATTATCCATGGAGAAAAGGAATATTTTATTTCAAAAGGATATGTAAACACAAAGACAGGTAGGATGGAAATTTATGCTCTGTTATACGCCTTGCGTTCGGTGAATAAAGACATGGAAGTAAAAGTAACTATTTATTCTGATAGTCAATATGTTGTAAATTCTTTGACGAAGCAATGGGTTTTGAAATGGCAGCGGAATAATTGGGAAGGAGCAAAGAATGTAGATTTATGGGAACAGGTATTGGAAGAAATAAGAGAACGTCCTAAAATGAAGTTGAGATTAAGATGGATAAAGGGACACCAGACAAATTTTGAAGATGAATTAGTGGTTGGAAATAATATAGCTGATATGTTGGCTGATTATAAAAATCACGATAATTATATAAAGGATCGGTAATGGCAGGATTGGATAAATATAAACAGGCTATTTTAGACGTGTATCAAAGCACCAATAAGAACATTTTTGTAAAGGCCACAGCCGGAAGCGGAAAGACTTATTTGCTTTTGCAATTAATGAAGCATACACAACCTTTTAAAAGATGCTTGTTTTTGGCCTTTAATAAATCCATAGCGGAAGAATTAAGCAGGAAAGTACCAGATGGTATTGAAGTTGCAACGATTCATTCTAAAGCCTTTAAAACACTTTTAGGAGCATTTCATTATAAACCGAAAATAGTAGAGAACAAGAATTTTCTGGTGGCTAAAAAGGTAATAAGTGAGGAACCTTTTGGGGAAAATCGGAAGAGATATTTTTCCTATTTATATAATATTATCGGCCTGTATAATTTGCTCAATTTAAATCTTGCATTCACATTTGAAGATGCTCGTAAAGTGTGCGAAATGTATGGAGAGGAAATGAATGAATATCTTTGGAAAGATATTACCGCAATTGATATAAAACGCACAAAGGAGGAAAGCTGTTTACAGATGAATGGTTTTTGTGAATTGGATTTTACGGATATGTTGCTTCTTACCTATAAATATGTTCCGGATGAACGTTTTCCGAAGTATGATGTTGTGTTTTTGGATGAAAGTCAGGATATCAATCCACTGCAGAGAGAATTGATTTTGAAAATGATCAAACCAAATGGAAGACTGATTGCAGTAGGGGACGATAAACAGACTATTTATTCGTTTCAGGGAAGCAATCTTAATTCATTTGAAATGCTTTCAAGCAGACCTAATACGGAAATAATGCCTCTTTCTATGACTTATCGTTGTGGGAAGAAAATAGTAGAAGCAGCTAAAGAAATTTTCCCCGAAGGAATTGAAGCATACGAGGGGAATGAAGACGGAATAGTACGTCGAGGAAACGTATTTGAAGCAAGAGAAGGAGATTATGTGCTTTGTCGTAATAATTTTCCTTTGGTTGAAGTATTCATAAAATTAATAAGCCAGCGGAAAAAGGCCGTTATCTTGGGTAAAGATTTCGGTAAAAGCATTTTGAACATTTTGGATAAAATCAATAGTTTGGATGAACTGGATGAATTGCTTGTGAAGTGCGCTAAATTATTGAAGGAAGAGGGAATTCAGAGGCCGACATTCCATCCAAGATATATTTCTTTGCAAGAAAAATGTGATATTATACGCCTTGTTTATCGTACTGTTGGAGAAACATTTATTTCTACAAAGGAATTAATTGAAGAAATGTTTGGAGATGACAATGGAGCAAGTGCAGTTACATTAACCACCATACATAAATCCAAAGGGTTAGAAGCTGATAGGGTGTTCTTTTTACAACCTGATTTGATTCCTTCTAAATACGCACAAACTGATTTGGAGTTGTATGGAGAGCGTTGTTTAAAGTTTGTAGCAATAACCAGAGCAAAGAAAGAACTAATATTTTGTTAATATGATTACTCATTTTAATAAAAAGACGGCATGGAATCGTAGGAAGGATTTTAAGATTGTTCCTGGTACTCCATTTTTGATCCAGGTAGTGCAATTTAAGACTGATAAATGGGGATTATTTTCTCCTTGCTTAATGATTACGCCAGCAAGAAAATCAGGCAGATTTACTTTTTTGGAGGAAATGATAGAACAGGTATTGGAAGAAGCCAAAGAAGCAAAGATTATAAAGCAAGAAGAGGATAAGATAATAGAAGATTTATGCCATAATGTAGGGTATGAAACGTATTATGCGCTAAGGGTTAACATTAAGAAAATCTTTGCTAAACATACAAAAATGTCCCATTGTAAATCGGGAAGTAAGAGCGGTAAATATTTAGAAACGGAAAGTATTGAATTGGAAGTACTCCCGTATATAGATGAAAAAGGAGAATTAAATTATAAAACGATAAGAAAGGTTGTGATATGAAAACAAAAGAAAAGTTTAAATTATATGTTCCCGTGACGAGGAAATTAAGGTATGCAAATACTGAGAAATATGAATATCATACTACAATGCTGAGTGCTGAAAAAGTGGAAGGAGTTAATTTGCATTTACCACCTAAAGAGTTGATTTTAGAACATTTAGGTGTAGAAAGGTTAAAATTAGAAAAAGACCCAAACTATAAGCCTATTCCCTTAATTATTCGGTTGGAAAAAACTATATTTGCCAAAGCCCAGCGGGATATAAAAATCAAAACAGGGATGGAATTACAATATATCCCATTGACAATTTCGAGCCAGAATGTTCCTGTTTGCGTGATGGCAGAAAAAGAGGAAGAAAAACAAAATGAAAATTAATTTAAAACAGATGCAAAGTAGAACAGATAAACGGAAAGAAATTTCCGAGTATATTTTTGTTTCAAAGTACTCAAGGACGACCAATGGAAAGAAAGAAACGTGGGATGAAGCAGTTGCACGAGTGATGCAAATGCACTTTGAAATGTTAGAACCCGTTGCAAAGGATAAAAAACTATTTAATGAAGTATTTCAGGATGCGTGGCAAGGATATCAAAAGAAACAGATTTTAGGAGCCCAACGTGCATTGCAGTACGGAGGGGCTCAATTAAAACAGCACCACACCCGTCTATATAATTGTGCGAGCTCCTATTGTAATAGGATTGATTTCTTTAAAGAATTGATGTATTTGCTTTTGAGCGGTTGCGGCACAGGATATTCAGTTCAAAAAATACATACCTCACAGTTACCCAAAGTAAAAGGGTGCGATAATAGCCGTAAAGAGGTTTTTGTGGTTCCTGACAGTATTGAAGGATGGTCTTTTGCAGTGGATAAACTTATTCACAGCTATTATGAAGGATTGCCTTGTGTTGAATTTGATTTTAGCCAGATACGACCCGAAGGATCGTATATTTCAGGAGGATTCAAAGCTCCTGGATCGGCTCCTTTGGAAAAGGCATTGAATAAGATAAATAAAATCCTCAGCAAAGTTAAAGATCGTAAATTACGACCCTTTGAACTCCATCGGATAGCTTGTATTATAGCTGATAGTGTGATAAGCGGGGGAATACGTCGTAGCGCAATGATTGCTCTGTTTGATGCCGATGAACAGGAAATGATAGAATGCAAAGCTGAGCCTAATTGGTTTTATGAATACCCTGAATTAAGTCGTGCGAATAATAGTGTGGTGATATTGCCTGATACTCCTAAAGAAGTGTATGATGGTATATTTGAAAATATTAAGAAATTCGGAGAACCCGGATTTGCATTCTTAAAAAATCCATGGTTTTTATATAACCCTTGCTTTGAAGTGGGGATGTTCCCTCAGATCAAGGTAGGTAATGCCATATATTATGGATGGTCTTTCTGTAATTTAACAGAAATAAATGGAGCATTAGTAGAAACCCCTGAAGACTTTTATGTAGCTTGTCGTCGAGCGGCCATTTTGGGGACATTACAGGCATTTTATACTAATTTCAATGTATTAAGTCCTGCCTCTATAAAGATTGCACAGAGAGACGCTTTGATTGGTGTAGGGATAACAGGTATGTGTCAAAATCCTGATATACTTTTTAATCCAGAAGTACAGCGTAAAGGGGCAAAGATAGTAAAGGAATGGAATAAGAAAGTAGCTGATTTGTTAGGGGTGAATCCAGCTGCAAGAACGACCGTTGTAAAACCAGCGGGAAACAGCAGCCAATTATTAGGTACTTCATCGGGGATTAGTCCTTTCCATTTCCGTAAATATATACGTCACATACAGGCTTCCCACAATGAACAAGCAGTAAATGAGATTTTGAAAGTAAACCCTCAGATGATAACGAAATCACCTTATAATCCAGGGAAAGAATACATAGTAGCATTCCCCGTTGAATTGGATGAACATTCGTTAACTAGACAGGATTTGACTACAAATCAATTTTTAGAATATATTCGCCTCACACAAAATAATTGGATTGAAGAGGGTACGAATTTTGAACACCCCTCTACAAAGGAAAACCCTGAACTCCGTATGAATGTGAGCAATACTGTAACAGTAAAAGAAGGAGAATGGGATTTTGTGAGAGATTATCTTTGGCAGTATAGAAATGAATTTTGTGGAGTTTCTTTATTGCCAGAGTCTGGTGATTTACAGTATCCTCAAGCCCCATATACGAGTTATTTGGATGAAAAAGAACTTGCTGAAACCTATGGGAAGGGAGCGGTACTTTCCAGCGGTTTGATTGTGGATGGACTTTCATTATTTGAATCCATTTGGAAGGCTTGCGATGCTGCAAGGGGGTATAATATGGAACTCCTAAAGTGTGATAAGAATGACGTAACTGAATTTATAGGCAGTCATATAGTAGGGGATCGGTTCTTAGTGGAGATAAACGGTATTTCTATCAGTGATGTAAATGCTGTTATAGATTATCTCAATAATAGAAAAGATGCTCGCCTGGATTGGGTTCGTAGATTCAAAAAGTTTGCAAAGAACTATTTTAATGGAGACGAGGAGAAATGTGCTAATTGTCTGAAACATGTGGATATTTTCCATAAATGGCAAAAGATATGTGAAACCAAGACCATTAATTGGGGTGATATTGAATGGGAAAAGTTTGAACGAGAAGCAGGGGAAGACGTTGCCGCCGCTTGTCATGGGGGAGCATGTGAATTGAAATAAAGTTTTGTTTGTACCCTCTTACAATATACTGTAAGAGGGTTTTGTATAAATATGAATGTTAATAATATGTTAAAAACAAAATTTCACTTGCATATTACAAATACACTTACTACATTTGTATTGTCAAATTAAGTCAGTCAAATTTAAAACACAAAAATCATGGAAGCACAAGTAATTATTAAAGCAAGCAGAAGCGGGTATTCAGTAGGGCAAATAGAAAATACCTTAATAGGAAAGATTCTAAATGAAAATTTCAATCGTTATTTCAAAATAGTAGCACGTTAAAAAAACCTAAAGTTATGAAAAATCTTCAAGAACTTACAAACGAAGAACTCCTTACATATTATGAAGAAATGCGTGAATATGAAAGGCTTGATTATGAAATAGGTTGCTGTGATATAGTGACGAAAGCATGGAGACCGATTTGGGAAGCCTTTGAAAAAGAATTTGAAAAACGTAAAATTACAGAAGGAGAGTGATATCATGAAAGCAAACATTCAGCAAATCGAACAAATTGTTTCCTGTCTTACAAGTGATGAACAACAACTCCTAAAAGATACCTTTAATAAAGGGTTTTGGGGAGATTGTGATTGTGAGTTCTTGAAAGAAGACGGTACTGAAGAAACGGTTGGGGCTTATGGGTATTGTACTAATGATGCGCAAAGGGCAGGAAATTTCAAAGGACGTATCATTTCTTCCATGTTCCGTTCTATTTATAAGAAACTTTGTGCAGGGAGAGGAAACAGAATAGGGCAGCATTTATCCCACTGTAATGATTGGTGGGGAGACGGTTCTGGAGACATGCTGTTTATTCGCTCTTCCCATTATGAAGCATTTGAAGAATGGGCTAAAAATTAGCCCATTCTATGTTAATAATTTTGTAGTTATAAGTAATGTTAGTATATTTGTAAAATAAAAATAAAATAATGAAAAAGCAAGATTTTGAAGAACTAAAGTCCGAAGTTTTGGATTTAGTTTCCAGGGCTGCCAAAAATTCAGACCCTGAAATTTATGATAACTTTAATGAAGGGCTTTCCATTAAAGTATTAGGACTTCCTAATAAGAAATCTATTGAAGAAGCATTCAAGGGAATTATTGGATTTTATCATTGGTGTATTCGTAATGAAAAAACGGAAAAATATTTTCTATTTGATGCTTTCCATGATTTAAATGAAACAGTATATAATCATGATGAAAAGTGGTTTTCTCCTCGCACATATGGATATATAAAAGTATGGGAATGCGTGAACGCAAAATTGTGGTAAAATTCATAGATGACGACCACGTGGAAATTGAAGGTATTATTTATAAAAAGGAATACCAGCAAGACAGAGAATTTATGGAATATAAATTGAAAAATGAAAGAAACAAATGAAACAGTTAGATTACAAAGTATTTCCGAGTGAACAGAAAACAATTCAGGTAATGGATGACCCTATCTATGGTGGTGCGCATTGCTATGCTATTCAACACTCAAAAGGATTCGCAGACGGACAGGTACAATATGAACCAGTTGAAACCCGAATCCAATTCGTTCAAAAGAACGATGATGGTACTATCATTGGCGGGGTACAGTCTGAACAGTTGGCCTATGTATTATTAGATAGAGCTATTAAGCTCAACAACAGATTCCCGTCCGAACACAATAAAAAACAGATTGCAGGGCTTAAAATGTTCCTGGAAGGCTGTGAAGACCGTGTCCGTGAACGTATAGAACGGGGAGTCATGGGGGAACTTAAGAAATAAATCAATAAAAAATCAAATTAAAAATGCAAGAAATTGAAAAAGTACTGGCAGACCGTTTTGTTATTGCGGAACCTGCAAAAAAAGAAGTTTCAAATTCCGGACTGGAATATAATAAGCTCCAGCAACAATACATGATATGCGAAGTATTGCATGTCGGACCCGGAACAAAGGAAGTTCCTATGTCTTTAAAAGTAGGAGACAAAGTGCTTGTTCCTACTGTAGGAGGGATAAAAGTAAAGATAGGTGAAAAACATTATCGGGTGTTTCGTGAAATGGAAGCAATGCTAACAGTAAAAGAATAAAAATATGGACGTAAATGTAAAATTTGGAGGAGAAGCCTCCGAGGAATTGTTGAGAGGAATTGATTTGGTTGCAGATGCTGTAAAAACTACTTTGGGAGCAGGCGGAAGAACCGTTGCTATTGACCGAGGTCATGGTAATTTGCAGATTACAAAAGACGGCGTGACAGTTGCCCTTTCTATGCAGAAGGATAGCGATCCTGTCGTTAATATGGGTATGCAGTTGGTAAAATCCGTAGCTAATAAAACAGTTGAAGAAGCAGGAGACGGAACCACAACGGCCTCGGTACTTACTCAGATTTTGGTGAAGGAGGGTTACAAATTCATCAAAGCAGGTGTGAATCCTACTAAAATGAAAGTAGGGATGGAGAAAGCCGTGAAAAAGGTAGTGGAATATTTGAAAGACCTTGCCTTGCCTGTTGGGGAAGACCTGGAAATTTTGCGTAACATTGCCACGATTTCGGCCAACAATGATCCTGAGATAGGAGCTCTTATTGCGGGAGCTATGGAACAAATAGGGAAGAACGGTATTATTACCGTAGAAGAAAGCAAAAGCAGCGAGACAACGATTGAAATGACGACTGGTTTCCAATATCAGGCCGGATATGTTTCACCGTATTTCATAAACACCCTCCAGGGAATGAAAGCTATCTATAATGATGTTGCTGTTCTTATTGTGGAGGAAACTATGGCTTTGCCTGATACCTATTCTCCTATTTTTGATACTGTGGCTCGTACCCGTAAACCGTTGCTGATTTTGGCAGAAAATTATTCGCCTGAGATGCTTAATTTCCTCATAGCAAACAGAATGAAAGGTGCTTTACAAGTAGTAGCCACGAAGCTTCCGTCTTATGGTGAATTACGTGCTCAAATCACAGAAGATATTTCTATTGCGACAAGTGCAGTTCGTTACGGAGGAAAGACCGGAGTACCCGTGGATGAGGTTTCGACTGAAGGATTAGGATTTGCCGAACGTGTTGAGTGTGGTAAAAATTCTACCATTATCGTTCGTGGTGGTGGTAATGAACAATCCATTGCCGACCGTGTTACTGAAATAGAAGCAGCTATCGAGGTTGCTGATAACAAGTATGACATTGAAAAACTTCAGGAACGCCTTGCCCGATTTACAGGAGGCGCAGCCGCAATTTCAATCGGAGG